>Ga0075439_15565_pt1 | contig 26830 bp, 19 predicted proteins | sample MintriSingleCell_FD_74264 | JGI IMG/M metagenome (GOLD analysis project Ga0075439, IMG submission 74264) | Marine eukaryotic communities from Monterey Bay, USA to study complex ecological interactions - Minidiscus trioculatus JGI Plate_4_G5... | ecosystem: Environmental > Aquatic > Marine >... | reverse complement strand
TCTTGAGGAAGTTTGCAGACCGTTCGTTTGTATATGAGGCACCCCATAGTGGAGCAGATATAGGAGTTGATACAGAATGGGATCAATGCGTTCTACGAGGTGCAGATGTTATGATTACACTGGATAGTATATCAAGATTGGATATAGTTATGTTTGAGAAGTTGTTCGGAAATTCAGATTTAGAATTAATCGGGATATCAAGTTGCAATAAAATACATGATCCTCAAGCTTTATCACCATGCGTCCGCCAATGGGGAGAGAATAGGAATACCCTGATATACTACATTGCATATGGTACTGGCACCAAGGATCCGCGAGGACGGGGAGCATATTACATTGTTCTAGTTAATATTCTACATCAAACATTTGGCAAGGATACCGTAGTATCATGCTCGTTGGAGTTAGTAAGCTGGTGGATAAATAATATGAATCAGGGACTGTTAGTAGTCGTATTAATCGGTGGTTGGATTAAATTATACTCGGGATGTAATAGTATCGAGCTGCAATTTAGTGGATTAGAACAATATTTTGCTGGATTCAACACCAGAATACAATCAACTGCTCGTGTGCATACTAATACTGTCATGGTTTATAATATCGATTAATATTTGCTACAGCACGTATTCAACATCAAATTAGACAGTATCGTTGGCATACGCAACATTAACAAATTGTATGATAGTACAACAATTGGATACAACTCGGTTGGATCGAATAATGACATGATTACTTGTTCGTCTGGTACGCAACATAAAGACTATGTGCCTATGGGAATTACGTATACTGACCGTATTGGTAGTGAAAGTAGTGCTACATTAAATATTGGTAGTGATAAGAATATCATCAACAATGGTGTTTACGTCCGACCATCTTCATGTGCGAATGGTAGTAGAAGTAGTAATGCAATATGTGCACTAACGACGACTTTAACTGATACCAACAATAGTATCATTAGAGGATACAATCACCAACAGCAGACAGGAAATAGAGATGATGTAATATCAAATACTGGTCGTGATAATGAAGATGGGGAGCGCGGATCAACTCGTATACCAGATGTTAATGTCGATACCATCGTATTAAGCAGTACAACTTCCACATTCGAAGAGCTAATGAATGATGATATTGCACCGACAACAAAGAACTATATTGGAGTTATGATCGTTATCAACATTGAAATTATGGGGAGCAACTGCTTAGTGGACTTGAGACTTAGAAGGAAGTCGCATGGATTGTGGAGAACAACACGCACTTACCAATGGAGATACAGTTGGTACAAATTGGATGGTAGGGGAGTGACAGGATGTAGTGGTATCCTCCTGTCCCGGTATCTTCCATTGCCAAATTATCTATCTATCTAATCTAATTAAACTATTTGGCAAGGATTTCTTCTATCGTCCCTTAGGGAATTGTGACTATTTTACTCCCTAACTCCATAATTGGGGAAAACACTATTTGGGGCCCTAACTTAAGCCCACCGCAGGTGCCCCCGGAGGGCTAGCGCGCTTGCGCGGCTATTCTTAAAATGATCGGAGCAGCAGTACAATTAAAAGTCGTTAGAGCTACCACTACTGTTAGTAGGGTAAATTGCAGGTGGTGAGCTGGGCACGGATTTAGGCAGGGATGCCCTCTCTCTCAGCGCCCTTGATTTTTCACTTCGCAAATTGCAACTACTAACGATTGGTGTGTAGGTGAAACTCAATAGCCTCCTATTAACTCTGCTTTGATATATGGTATATATCCCTTTATTATAGCGCTCTTTGCTGTCTAAATATCATTGATTCAACGCGTCATTTTTGTCAAATAGTACGCAATATTATGATTACACGTGGAATTCATATCCCATGGTGTTGGACCCATGACAAGATTAGTTCGATGAACTGCAAGATCATGGATTGCGTCACGACGTTACGGTATGCGTCACGAGCGTCACGAAGCGTTACTTAGCGTCACGATGCGTCACGAGCGTCACGTTGCGTTACGTTGCGTCACGAAGCGTCACGAGATACCAACAAAAAAGCAAGTAAAGCGTCACGATGCGTTACGAAGCGTCACGAGCGTTACGAAAACATCACGGAGCGTTACGATGCGTCACGGATCGTCACGATATAAGCGTCACGAGCGTCACGAAGGTGGTATCCATGATCTTGCTGGACCTTATAATTTAATTTTTACCTTTTACTTGTTTGTTTAACAACATCAATATTGACTTTATTGTCACTGCTCTTAGCTTTATCGCTATAGAACAATCATAAGTATATTTGCGTAAGCATTATACTTCATAGATTAACAGTCTCGACAGCTCTTGAATCATCGGGCTAACGATTTCGGCTGTCTATCGCCACAAGGCTAGTAGGAGAAATTTCTAGACAGATAGCTGAATCATCGCTATTCGTCAAGATTGATTTTCTATTTGTCTGGACAAATAGTTGAATCATCCTCTTTGTCTCCGTGACCTTTGCATTGAATCCTGGATAGCGTTAGTAATCCTACATCTGCAATTGTATTACTACTATTACCATGGTTAGTCAAACATCTTGGTAAACCAATCAGCTTATGGCAATTTTAACGAACAGACTACTCCGCCTACAGTAGTTATGTCTTCCACAGCACATAACCAATGCCATGGGAATGATGTCGTACCTCCAGATACAAAGTATGTTATAAATTCTTTCGTGGATAGCCCCCTAATATCTAGGGCGTTGATGGATAAGAAGAATGATGATAACAATTGTCATCTGTTGACCTACGATGATGATCCCCATCAAACATACAAACAAGACATTTACATCTACATTAAGGAAGAACTACTCGAGGCATCTCATAATTCACCGATTGATATTGCACTTCGATTGGGACACTACAACACGCTTGATGGATTCATGAAATTAATTAGTCACCCGGAGTTAATAATTAATTTAATGTGGCGATAAGATATATAACTAGTTATTATTCTCTTGTATTGATGTTCATTCTATCGTTAGTTTAATAATATTATAAGCACAAACTCTGATTAGTGGAGATGGATCTTTCATCGGTACTATATACATAAACCACATTCGCTTCTCCATATAAGATACATCTATCTCCATTTCTGTACACATGTCTCACTGTACATAGGGTAGTACCATATTCTATCGGTTAGTTGAATTGAAGGGATGCAAAGAAACTAGTAGACTGAAACAGTAGTCCGCTTAGGCGGGAGCAGTTTACCCATGTTAGGTGTATGGACCGGCCTTAGTATAGCAATGGCTAAGAATGCATGGCTACCATAATGGACATATATACTTATTCTACCCGTATTGCTCCATGTAGAGTTGTTCTTCTACCACCACATTTTTCCACAAATTTACGGAGGTAGCGTATGCCATAAATGCTGCTTCATCTCGAGTATAGGAGGTATGATACGATCATCTAACAATTCTCCAATACATAACTATTAAGGGTTATCACGCAGTTGAGTATTGTATATCATATTGGCTTCACAAATGAAGCCGGCCGCTCGATGCATCGTCGTCTATCATTGTTCTTGATCGGCTGATGTTAGCATCGATATCATAGTAACTACGATAGTGGTAGTATTCATATTTGCGAATATATAGGAGGAGTAGGTTCTCATTATGATTCTGTATTGATATTATACTGACCATTGTAGTTATTGAGCTAGCGTAGTAGAAGAAGAGGGCTCAGCGTCATGGTGAAAATTCTTAGAGTGAAAAATTGTGATGAGATTGAGGGGCGGAGCTTTTCAACTTTGCAAGGTAGCCATGACTTAATTTACTTATATTTACCTTGGTATATACAATATGAAGTTGGGGGACTGTTTGTCCCCTAATCTTCAGAGAATCGTACATAAGTTTACGACTATCTAGAGTGACAGAGGATAGATCGTACTCATGAGCCGAGTACGATTCGAGTACCACCATACGAATAAACTCCATTTTTCGTAATACTAATTTTTTGGATCATGGCGTCGACATATGAACGAATGAGGAGAGGAGCCCTCAACGAGATAAATAGAAAGCAGCTTAGCATGGTTGAGTTGTAGTAGCAGTAGATGAGCAAGAATGCATAGTAGAGATAACACAGTAAATCATAGTGAGGGACAATAATATAATTATATTGCAAACACAAGTTGTGCACGACAAGAGAGGAGCAATATCTTTGCAAAATATATAACAACTAATTTCTATCCATATACATAATCGTTCAATGTTTGGTGAATCACCACAAGACGCAATGGCACAACAATCCTATTCCAAACCAAATTATGATAATTCCTCTCGGCCGACATCTGGAGTAGATACGGGACGAGAATCAACTGCGATGGCATCTCACAAGGGTGTATCTGGTACAATCCTTGAAGCAGCCTTTGTAGATCCAGCCTACTCATGGCCACCAGCTGAAGGACAAGGCAAGAATGCAATTGAATTACAAGCATCCACGGCATTAATGAAAAGTGCTGCACCAAATGATGCCAAGAATAATATTAATGATGAAGAGATTAGTTTATCCCCCAGTATGTGCAGTACTGATGATGAAGGCGATACTACGGGTACTCGACCAAGATTCAAGGTGAAGAAGGTTACAGGTGTTGAGACACAATCTAAAACCAAGGGTATGCTATGCTGTAGACGTAATGTTGATGAGGAGGTACTAAACACTAAAGAAGTACGTGTTGATGAGAATGGTAATCCAGTATCAGATGCCGAAGCAATGGAACGTCAACAGGAATTTACACACGAGCGTAATATTGCAAAGTTATCAAAGAATCAACGTGCTGCGGAACGTCAGCGTCGTATATTGGCAAAGAAGAAGAAAAAACGTCGTGAGGCACGTGCCGCTGAGCGATATCGTCGTGTACCTGAGGGGATATTGATTTATCGATTAGATACGTCAGATCGTACAGTTACATTGGTAAGTGGTCCCAGTAGTAATACGAATTTGGAAACATTGATTAGACAGATTGTGGTAGTAGGAGCCAAACCGGGCAGTGAAAGTTCACGACGTGGTATCTTATTAACAGATGCCGATGGCACTCAACATAATTTGGTAGCGTGTGAACAACGTACGGCAATTGCATGGTTGGAATCTATTGATATGATGTTGGCTAGTCGTCCAAATGTTGCAGTTCAAGCGAAGTTGGCTGAGAGCGGACATTCCAGTTTTTCAAAGTTTGGAAATTCGCAATCATCAGGTTGGGCCAAGGGTAAGGAGGGGAAGTTATCACAGACTGAACGTGAGGAGATTGAGGAACGATATGTAAACTTGGCGGCTTATTCGAATAACTTGATCCGAGCAGGTGCTGTACCCAATGCTCCCGCGAAGAGTAAGAGTGCCAAGGCGGCTGCCGGGGGTGCCGGTGGTATATACTACACTGTGACACAAGTGCGTGAGGATGGAGAAGAGTATGATGAGGAGACACTTGAAAGTATTGCAAAGCGTCGTGCAGTGATTAAAGACTCATGGGACTTCTTTCGTATGGTATGCTCATTACTGAGAGATCGACGAAAGTATGATGAGGTATTCCGTCGTATGCAGTTGGACCCCGTGTATCCATACTTGAATTCAATGACTGGTTTGAATGATCCTGGTGATGATATGGCCATGGGCGGTAATATTGGTGCTGATAAGCCATTGACTCAAGTTCATCGTGAGGAGTATGATGATTTGAGTAACTCAGCTATTGCACGAGATTTGGTATCAAGAGCAGAGGTGGCACTACCAAGTCTTGTTGAGATTTGTAAGGCATTAGCAGGAAGTTTGGGCATGGAGGAAGTAGGTGTTGGGCCCGTTAAGGATGCCGGTGCAGCACTTCGAAAGGCTGAAAAGAAGTATGAAGGCGATGTACTCAAAGTTACCGACTACTGTCGTGCATTACTTGTGGTTAAAGACTTTCCTACCTTGTTGGCCTTGTTGGAACTGGCACGTGATTCGTTTGGGCCATTGATCCGTCGTGTCAAGCTTTCAACTCTCAAGACAGATCGTAGTCCCAAGCCGGGAGGATATCGTGACTGTGTTATCAACCTCGAGTTGAAGGATCATATCTGTGAGATTCAAATCCATCTTTGGCCAATGTGGGTAGTTTGTGGTGTAGATGGCTTCCGTCACTACCGTCACTGTCTTGAGTACTCAACAGATACGTTTGGTGATCCATATGAGGCATTAGCTGGCTTGGACCGTAAGACAATGGCTGAGTTAATCGTCATGGCCGAGGAGGCAGTAGCTGACATGCCATTAGAAACTCTCGAATGGTACCATGAAAAGTTCATCTTGGATTACTTTGCCGAGGTTGGATTGTTCCTGAATCATGGCTTGTATGAATGGGCCGAGACTACATTGCGGGCATTGATCAAACTTCGTTGTCAGTCACCTGACATTGGTCCAGATCACCATGAAACAATCACACTCTATGGATACCTCGAACAAGCATTGCGTGCACAAAAGAAGAACAAAGATGCCGACGAGGTGGCGAAGAAGATATACAAGAACAAACAACAGAAGAAGACAGAAAAGGTTGATGCTGAAAGAAGTTTATGGGATCAGTGGATCCAAGATCCATTTGAGAGTATAGTTGATCCCAATAAGAAGGAACGGGAGGAAGAAGAGAAGATCAAGAAGGAAGTTCGTGCTAGTAAGAAATCATGGAGAAAGATACGTGAGGAGAGATTCAAGTTCTTAGATGGTGCAGAGTAGAGTAGCTGTGAGATGAGTTTGAGTTGTGACAGTATATTAGTGCCCGAGAGCTAGATGTGGGTGTGGCAGCAAAGAGAGCAAGAGCTGTGATCCTGTTCTGAAGTGTGAAAGTATGACTTTGTATATATATTTTTGTTTAAGATTTAAAGGTAAACAATGAGATGTGACTATAAGACTCACATTTGTTTAGTTTGACAGCTTCGTGTATTGAGTAACACTAACACTCAAGCAAAGATATTCTCTTTACCTTGCTTCCTCATCTTACCTAGATGAGAGTAAGAAAAGAAGGCGGAGATTCTCTCCCCCAAGATACCATGCCGGAAAAAACAATATCCCAGACTAGGAGTTTCCCTTTTAGTGAAAACTGATAATTCTGATGACACCTCAATCAGCTGCGGAATCGATATAATTTGGTTGCAGAATATAAGTAATATAGTAGTAGCGGCTCCGGGAAAGTCCGCGTTAGTATTGTTTTGTGATATGAATTTGTATATTGACGTTGCAAACCAGATATACTAACAGAGTTATAAAATCATCTCTCTTGATCTCCATACACTGTAACGCGATAGAAGGAATATAATATATAGATAAATAGGATGGGCGTTGAATTGATGAAGGATGAGTACGAGTGGGCAGTATTTGCTCTCAAGTAGCAGCCAAATATCAGTCTCATAACTTTGGCTGATATAATATAATTGAAGGCTGAACTACTTCACTACACGGGCACCACCCTAGAAGCAGAGAAAGGCAAGGCAATATAGATAGACTATATTGTCAATCGTCAGCCATCTGTAAGTATCTTTTCTTCTTGTATAGTATACTTTATACACATACTTCTCATGTCCTTCATCTCTTCATCAACTTTGCAGTGCATCCAAATAGAATCAAATCAACCCAATATCGAACAAATACGCACAATACCCACATAATAACAAATCATGGCTGCAGGTACTCTTCTCGTGAGCCCTGCACCATTACTCACTGGGCAGATTCTAACCGATACTACAGTTAAGCTCAGTGCATCTAAAGAAGACACAACCATGCTAATGCTAGAGGAAACTACTACTCCCTCGCATGTCTGCGAGTGGATGACTACAAACTTACGTCTACCACGAATTAGTAATTACTCAAAAGAAGAAGATACTTACCTCTGTTTACCAGTACATGTTTCAGAAGCATCCTATTTCAAGAATAATGAAGAAAAAGAAGAATATAAGGATGATGCCTATGAATCAACTGCCTCTGATTTACGCTTGATTCAGCTACATCAATATCTTGCTAATCTACCTCTATTAATGTTATCTAACCAAAGATTTCAATACAGTAATCCTGCAACTCAAGGATCCATCAATCAATACAATCAAACACGTCGATCAAAGTATGACCGTCAATCTAAACTGCAAATGCCTCCAAAGCAATGTCCTCCTCCTCACCGCTTGATCACTTCTACTAACTCTGGGAGAGTGATCAATGTCCAACAAGGGGAAATTGCACATTGTACTCCATCACAAGCAGACACCATTTGCTCTGACGACGCAACTACATGTCACATTGTAGCCTTATGGAGTCGTTACTCTAGGTCAACAACAGAGGACGGTGATAAGGTTGTTTTAGCCACTATTACTCATATTGATGGAACGGGATATGAACAATGTATTAGAAATGCAGTAAATGAACATGTTAGATACCATTCGAATCATGCAAAACAAAACATGAGTACTGCCACTGAAGATGATGGAGCTATTAATATGTCCATCCACCTTATGGGGGGCTTCAATGATGTTGAAGGTAGCTCAATTGAAATTACCGATAGTATATTGCAGACTCTTGCGGCAGTATCAAACGAATGCAATAGCTATTCATACATTGGGGGGATTCCCCCTTTATGCATGACACTCGAAACTTGTGCTGTTGGGTCAGCTAATGATGACGGGTCTGGTAGTCCCCTAGGAAGAGGTCTTGCCATCGATGTTGCATCAGGAAAAGTCTTCTTGGCAGAAGTAGAAGATATCGATATGCAAGGACCAGAAGCTATTCTTCGCAGTGTTCGCCTTTGGGCTAATGCATTCCATAAACGAAGCAGAAGACAGAGTGGCAAATTGCATGTGATCCATGATCACACCCATGATTACATCACCATTGAGCCGTTCTTCTTTTGTCCTTCTCCAGCCGCCAAGAGTTTGCTAGACTGTAGCAATGAAGAACTTCTCAACATTACATCTACAAGCCCAGAAGTAGAGAAGTTTAACTTTGCTGCTAATGTTCGTGAGTCATTGATGTTTATGAACCGTAACAAGAGCTCGGTTGTATTTCCTAGGAATGAGCCATTGAAGTATAAACGTGTGGGTCTAAATGACTGGGTAGTCTTTGACTAGTTAGCCAAGCAAGGGACAGTTTTCTAGAGAGTCCCAATGTGTACAGAAAGAAAGAACAGGACAGAAATATAAGAATAGATATTAGAGATGTAACACTAAGTTGTGATTATGATATTATGAATGATGTGTTTAGTGGTTTGTCAACATTTTACTTCGGCCTCAGTCAATTTATCGTTCACTGCCTTTTCCTTTTGCTGTTGCTGTTTTTCCTTCTTGTATGTAGACCCATCAATAGCAAATATCAAACCGATTGAGCCACAGCCCAAAGCAAACACAAACCACAAGGATGCCCACATGATTACTTATACCTCCCCAGTACTCAGCTACTGACTGAGCATCGCCTTCTACTTCCTGTCCATTGACATATCCAACGCCACCGAAGAGTTCACTTATATTGTCCACTGCATTGAAACTAGTTGTTGCCGCTGATATATGGTATATGATAGTAGTATGGTCTAAGAGTACAAACACTACATAACTTGCAATTTATCTAGCCACTTACCTAGAAACGAATACAAGTATCCAATGTGTATTGCTTTGAGCTTCCAAGCACACAAGATTAGTCCAACCGCCATGATTGGTAGAAATATGAGACCAAACAGATTACGAACATACATCAAACAACTCAAAAGGATTGCAACGCCGATAGAAATTATTCCGATAGTGGGACCTCGATATGTTCTTCTGAAGAGTAGGAGAATCATTCCTAAGACTGCGGTTCCAGTATATCCTGCACTGGCTACAAAACCTCGTTTAAATTTTGACCCTGATGTAATGTGTATGCCAAACCCGATGTATCGGGATATATTAATAGTTTCTGTATGCCTCCTCCTGTGAGTATTATGCAGCAGTGCCGTGAGACAACTCATGTATCCAAGTACTAAAGATTTTGAAGGGATATAATGTATATGATAGATACTTTGTATTCATCAACAATATCATTGCAGTGATTGCAATTAGTAATGGTTTATCTCTCTTAATAAACTTGGTTATCCGAGTATCACCGTCATTAACTGTTTGAGATAGTAGATGTTGTTTCTTACTTTCCTCGGCATCTGTCCCGCATACCTCTGGTGGTTCTACTCCGCATATTATAGTATCGTTATCCATTGTTATAGTATATTATGATGATATGGATTGAAAGGGCCCAAGTATTAATATGCTTTGCTTTTTGAATGTTAAAATCTGATCACATCTCGATGGGCCAAAGCTATGATATGTATGGGAAATGGTCCAAGTATTTGCTTTGTTGAGAATGATCATAAGAAGTGTATAAAATCTAATCTCAGCTCCGCAGGGCAAAGTTTCATATATCAAGGAGGTACCTGTATATATTATCTCTTAATGAAGATTAATTATGCAAAGCATAATAATAAAAGCATACCCTATTTGTTGGATGCAACTCTCGATATAGCTAATTACGTTAGCTCGCCATTCTATAATTTCAATTTTAATTGTTGCTTTATTTGCTACAAATTTATCGTTACTACTTCATTACTAACCTAGAGGTACCTCTTTCTATCCCCTGCTATATCCTCAGTATTGCAATTGCATTGATATACAGTATATATTCCGATAGGTATAAGTTCCGACATTTGATACCCCAACATCAAAAAATAATTTCACATACACCTCATTGCCATTGCAACCACAATATTGCATACCTCATTCAACATGTCAGAAACTACCTATACCAACCCATACCAACAATGGTTGAAGAGAATATTAAAGGTAATGAAACAGCAATCAGCGTCTGGATGGATTACTGTCCGTGCAACAGATGACTTTTATGACTCGGATGATGACATGTCGATTGATGATGAACTTGTCGGTGAAAAGGCCCAACAAGAGGTGAATTACATTCGATGTATCATAATGACACCCGAACGTGAAAAGGCAGTTGATGAAATGACACAGCTTCTTCTCGGTAGTAACCTTGGAAAGAAGACAAAGATGATTTGTCCATCCAAATTTGCAGATAAGGTATTGAAAGCATTTCATACCATGCAAACTCAGTTCAAGAACTATCGATATTGGTCAAAGAAGCTAAACATCCTATTGGGCTTTACAATTGTAATTAACAGATATGACTGTTGGTTAGATTGTGAAAAAGAGGGAAAGATGGACGAGATGGTATCTGGACTCTTTGACATGTGGAAGAAGATTATGCATCGAAGTGATAGTGATTTGGATGTTGATTCTTCATTTACTAGACCAGGTTTGGATCATCTCGTTTTCACCTTGTTTGATAAGATCAATCCATTTGAGGACTGGACATTCTAGATATTTCTTTCTTGGGGATAGGTATGGTGAGTTGCATAAGATATATCCTTTTTGGGAAAGGGATATACGAGAAAAAGAAACCTCAACATTGAGTAGAACATCATTCAGTAAGATGCATTAAAGAAGTGTTATAAAAAAGTTAGACTATCCTATTCACTTTCCGGGGTTCATAATGTTGAATGGATCGATCGATTGCTTCAGCGATTCCATCATCCTTACTCCACCCTCTCCGTACATTCTTCTCAAGTATTTCTTTTTGCCATATCCCACACCATGTTCACCTGTACAAGTCCCTCCTACTTCTATAGCTCTGTCTGTTAGGTTCTCGATTATCTTTTGAACATTATCTCTATAATCTTTTGTATCATTCTTTTTCAAAGGAAGGATACAATGGAAATTTCCATCGCCTGCGTGACCAAAGCATCTAAGTTGTAGTATAGAACAAGCAAGGGTATGGGTTAGAATGGTATCTCTAGAACAAGAAATAACACAAGTTGATGCACATCAACTCACGGTCCAATCACCCCTAGCTCCTTTACGTCTTGAGCTGTTGCTGATATGATGTCAGCAAATGATGAAAGCGGCACACATACATCTGTGAGAATTGTTGACTGGGGAGTGGCACCTTCATCGTCGTCATCATTAGCATTGCCAGGTCGTAAAGCAATAGATGAGTAGTAAAGCCGATGTCTTGCAGCCCAAAGTGATTGCCGTGTTGATTCATCAGATGCAGATTCGAAGTTTGTAGCTTGAAAATCGCCCACACAGATGTCTTGTGCCGCGGTTAAGTCTTCCATAACACTTGTTTCAGAGTGACTTGCAAACTCTAGAAACAAATGTGGCTTCACTTCCATTGGTTTGATGATATCGTCGTCACATAGTGTTTTGTTAAAGGCTTGAATACTTTGTTCATCTAATAACTCTATCCTCGATATTGGTATACCGATCATCTTTATCATTGCAACAGCTTCAGCGGCAGAGTGAAGATCGTCAATAGCACAAGAGGCTGCAATAGTGTGTGCTGGGACTGGGTGTATCTTGACCTTGACATCAGTAATAACCCCCAGAGTGCCTTCACTGCCAGTTAATAAAGCTGGAAGGTTGTAACCCGCAGATGACTTGAGTGCATTGCAACCAAGATGAACAGCATGTGGCTTTGTTGTGTCATTCGTATCTTCATCGCAAACAGAAGATATACTTGTTGGTGGAAGTATAGCATTCATTGCCAAGACATTCTCTCTCATGGTTCCATACTTTACAGCACTAGTTCCACTTGCTCCAGTGCTTGTCATTCCGCCAATAGTGGCGTCTGCACCTGGATCAACCATGAACTGCAAGCCGGTATATCTTAGAGCCTTGTTTAATGTGTTTCTAGTAACCCCTGCACCAACTTGGACAAAGCCATCACTTCCCACTTCTCCAATTGTATCGAAGTTGCACATGTCAATACTTATACCACCTTTTCTTTGAACTCTTACTTTTTTGTATGATTTGGTTCCACTATCTTCATCATGATTTGCAAAACAAGTTGATGGTATGTCTACAACTTTACCTTCTTCTTCATTTGTATCTCCATTATTATTATCATCATCTGAAGGAAACAGAAAGTTTAAGTGCCCTTCAACAGATGTACCTGCACCATATGGTATCACAGATACTAATTCTACTGTAGATAAGTTATCATCATTATCTTTTCCTTCTGCCTTTCTTTCTCGACAACATAGAGATAAGATGTCTTGTATTTCTTCTACACTTGTTGGACGAATGACTGCATCAGGTGGTTGAACTGGATGATGACTCTCACCATGTCCGTGTGAGTCCAGATCATATGTATTGGTACTTATCGCAAGATTTGGATATCGCTTTTGAAGTATAGATATAAAATCACAAGGTAATCTACTCTTGTGGTGATGTGATGGGTAATTAACATCAAAAGATCCAGACATAAACCTGAAAGTTGTTGATGTTGGATGCCGCTTCAATCTATTACATGTCGATTGAGCTTGATTAGCAAATAGTCTCAGCGCTCTTTGTGAGATGCCCTTTATTGCCATGATATTATATCTAATGGTTAAAGGAGAGAGGACAGTACAAAGCAATCATGTATCAGAGTAATGATGAGACAAAAGTTGAGATTGTAGTAATCTGACTACTGATGTTATGCTCGAGTCCTTGTTTTGATAATGCATGGGTGGTATCTATCCTTTTTTGACATAAAGAGTTCGACCACCTTCGACGATATTTGTCCCTACCTTGAATTATGAAGGAGATGATGTTGTAGGCTGATTATCGTTTGATCTAGTGCTCTGTTGCAATTCGACGCTACTTGATTGTACTCGTCACGGATAGAATCATCATTGCAATATGATATACAAATTCACCTACACGCTGGGTAGATCTCTCTATGTACCAATAACAAGTAGATGCAATTCAATACCTCTTCCTTCTACACGAGGTGATGGCTTTGTACTGCCAAAAGCAGTTGCACAATCCTTAGTCAATGTACGTAATATGGAAGAACCTGGATGTGTTAGAGAGAACATCTACAATGAATATTCAGACGATGATCGTGTAATGTTACCTCGATATGATTTCCCATTGGTGAATAGTTTATATCAATTCCATTATAATGATTTATCAAAACATATACAGCAACAGAAAGATATTAAAGAATCTCAAGAAGAAGGGGATGATAATGATTATATAGAAGATGATGGAATAGAGCCATCAATTGAATCATTAGTAAATGAAGTTACAACTCGATTAAATGATGATAGTGATAATCAATTTGATCAAGTAGTTATTGCAGGTGAAGGCGAGCCTACTTTAAGAATGGATGCTTTACTAGCAGTTGCTCATAGTATAAAGCCATTTCGGGAAGAGAAAGAAGAACACAATACAAGTAGATCATCAGATAGATATTCAACAGACAAATTACCAGTACGGTTAATTACCAATGGGCTGTGTTACGGTGTCACTAATCTTGGTTACTCACCGAACAATTTAAAAAGAAGTGGAGTTATAATACCTCAACATAGACATGTTATACTACGAGACATGAAGGAAGTGGGAATAACTAGATTGAGTGTAGCGTTGAATACTGCAAATAGGCATGAATATGATCTTTTAATGGAGCCATCTTGCTATACAGGTGGTGGAATGATGGGAGGAGATGGCTTGGATTCCGATAATACTCAAGCAGCTCCGACGATGCCAGGAATAGCTCACGATTTGGTGTGTGAGTTCATAATGGAAGCAGCCAAGCTAGGAATGGATGTCGAAATCACAGGAATAGATCGAGAGGGGATAGATAGAGTAGAGACAGAAAGGCTGGCAAGGCTTCTGTTGAGTGTTAGTCCAGACAAGTATAGAAGAAGGAATGTAAGATGGAGAAAATATTTTGATTGAGATATAATTAACTCTAAATTTAACACAACGTCTTTTATCTCCTAGTTGTGTTCTTAGCCCATTAAATACTGCAATTTCTTCGGCCCCCTCTCTATCCTAACGATTCATCACCTTCTTACTCGGAGCAACATCTGTTCTCTTCCTTTGATTATATACCATCAGCCTCTTCACGCTAGTTAAATACTTTCGATGCAATTCACTATTCATAACATGTGCAACATTCGAGCTTTCAATCCTTGCCCGTCCAGACCGATTATGAATACCCACCTGTGTCACACCAATAGGCCACGCTGCACGACCAATGGCCACATCCATATAACTATCATGTGCCTTGACGAATTCTCCCTCATCACAGTAATTAACAATCTTGAATAAATGTGACTGTAAGTCTTCTTCGAGTTCACGACGCTTACATGATTGGAATAATGGGCGGATATAATCTTTACATTGTTTTAATGTCTTTGTTTCATTTTTGCCTGCGGCAGTTCGTTTCACTTCATCTGGACGATTTGATAAATCTGCTTCCCATTGTTTAATCAAGTTCTTAAAGTATCTGTAGATACGTTTGGGTTTATCATTCATTTCTTCTTGAGTTAATTCCTTAGTAGTAGCAGTGGTTGTAGACTTATCTGTCTTTGATGCCTTTGTTGGTGATTTATTCACATCCTTTTCCTCATCATCTTCATTACCCTTTCCTTTCAAAAACACATTCCTCGTCCTGTTGGCACTAGCTAATAGGTATTCATCATCTTCATTCTCACGTAACATTGCCGCTTCTCGTCCTTGCATTGCAATTGATAATCGTTGCAATCGTGCTGTATCATCTATAGTTTGTTCACCAAATAATCGTACCGGTAGCCCAATACTTCGTAACGCATTAGTAACCTCATTAGGTGTCAATTTCTTGAGTGATTCTGATATAGTTCCATCATACTTTTGATTTTCTTTTGTATCCTCACCATTGTTATCAGTGTTTGATGCATCAGCCTTATTTTCCTCTTGTTTATTATCACTTGATGATACTGCTGCGGCAGAGGCGGCTTTTACGGCATCAATCTTTTTCTTATGACTAGTTAATAGTAATGTAGTTAAATCCTCTCTTTCATCATCGTCACTATCACTACTATCATTCCTCTTTTTACGCTTACGTTTCTTCTTTTTACGACGTTCTTTTTCTTCACGTTGTATCTCCTCTTGTCTCTCTTCTTCCTCGTCTTCGATACGCCTACGTTCGGCTGCTGTTAGATATTTCTTCTTCTTTTTACTACTGCTACTGTTAGTATCTGCATTTGATGTATCGGCTATGGCACGTTTCTTCCGTTCCAGTTCAGCCTTTAATAAGTCCATAATTTTTTTTGTGGTTGAGAATGTGTTACTTTTTGGAGACGTCGGGATGTATCAAAACTTACTGCCGGTAGCTAACAATGCTACAATCGAAAGAGCGTTTGAAGGTTATCCTAGTGATGGTAAAGCCGGTATACCATATCAGGGAGAGACACAATTAGGTATACGTATCTCACGCATTCATGCCACTGAAAAAATGGAAAATGGAGGATACCGTGTCATCTAGCACACCAATTGAAAGAGATTATTTACTGAATTACTTTATGTAGTAACTGTTCTTTTAACATACTGATACGGCATTGCTTTAATGCATATTAATACATATTATAAATGAGGAGTGAGAGATAGATGAGGCAAACTACAGCTTCATCTTCTTCTCGATAGTCGGTATCCTCACACTCTCATAAAATTTGCAAGTTGCAAAATGTCGATGGAGTTCAATACAATGAGAGAGGACGAAGACCATCTCCCAATCGGAGGAGAGGCAACATTCTCCTATGAAGAAGGAGACGACGATGATGATGATTCTGACGATGACTGTGAGTATGATTCGTCAGAGGAAAATAACCACATTCGAAATAACAACAATGGTGCACCAACTTCTGAACTTAAACAACATTTTGTTGCAGTAGTAATATCAATTATTGCTGCAATAATTGCACATTCATATACCCATGGTGGATGTAATGTATGGAAAGAAGAGTTAGTGAAAGATTGGGCTTCTTTCAAGCTAAAGTTTAGTACTGTTGGTACTAGTAATAATGAGGTATATCCCACACCAATTGAAAATTATGCACCGTTTGCAGCTCCTTCAATGGATGGTATACCAACGACTAAACGTAAAGATATATTGAACCGTGCAATGAACAGAGAAACTAATATTCAAGGTGCTAATAGTGTTGGTGGTGGACATGAAAAGGCAAGGAACTATCGCCGTACACGTTCATTATCATTTTGTCCAAATAATGGTTCAAAGATGGAATTTATACTACCAATAGATCCAAGTGTACGTGTATTACATTTATATTACTTGGCTGATGCATTGAAGGTTGATTCCAATAGTATGGTCTATGATTATGTTGTATCATCAAGTGAACAGTTGGGCAAAGATGTAGGAAGTTTGGGTAGTTATACATCTGATACTATACTTAATGAGATTGATAACACAATGGCAACTAATAACAATGATGAGGAATTGACATTTGATCAAGTACACTCAATACTTCAATCTTACTTACCAGCATCAATGATCAATCGTCAACATGTATGTCTTCTACATCAATACACAATCAACAAATCATCAGGACGATCAATCCGTGGCACAACAAAGGTATATAACAGACCACACGTTTCGACATTCTATCGAGATAAGTGGAACACACAACAGACTGAACCAAATTATAAAATATCAGCAGCATCATTATCATTCACAGGATATGCAGCAAAATTTATTAATCTATCTGTAAATGATATTCATTTATATTGGGAAGGAGGTCGCATTCAATCAGGACCTAGAGAGGGGAAGATACATACTGAACTCGTGGGTATAATTAAGAGTATGGAAAGTGTTGGCACTGCATCTTTTCCGGGCCATGCGTTCTATGTAACACCGACATATGATAAAGAAACTGCATTACAACGATGGACAATTACCGAAGATGATTCAATATTATATTATGATCCATTTGGTAATTTGTCGATTGAAGATCAAAAAGAAGAGATTCAAAAGTTATCACGTCAAGGAAAGTTGAGTGATAAGCAATTGTTTCATAGAGATGCATGGATGTTAGATCGTAGTTTTGGTAGAGATTACTTGATTAAGACTGGTCAGGTATGGCTGGCCAACTTTCCTCAACCGTATTTGGCACATGATGATGATGTGAGTAATGTGGATGAAGAAACAGCCAGTCAAGTATCACACGCTGGTGATAATATGATCACTAATGATGTTGGAAATGAGATGCACATGTGGCAGGCCAGCTTTATTGGTCAGACGCACATGGTTGAAACGTCGAGCTTGTATTATACTGCTCTACCAAATCGATTAGATCGATTAACCAAGAATGATTATCTACCTACAGCTGAGGAGAAGCGAATGTTGGAAATGAGAAAGTTTCAATCAAGTGATTTAAAGGGAAAAGGCAATGACAATGAGAATGATACCACCACAACGATGCCACTTACACTCAAGGTTCTAAGTTGTGCTCCTCGAGTCCTCGAGACGAAGAGGTTTCTATCTCCGGTTGAAGCACAGCACCTTATAGATCTTGCAACAGGAGTCAAGGGAGATGTAGTTATGAAACCTTCTACTGTCTCAGCAAGCAATGTGAAAGTCAACAACAAGAAGAAGGTACGAGGGGGATCTGACGCCCGGTCATCTACTGGAGGTTGGATTCATCGAGAACAAGATGTTATTGTTGATACTATCTTTCGACGTATTGCTGATTTGTTGAATGTTGATGAACAGTTGATGAGAGATCAAGATCGTGACCAAGATTCCCTTGAGAATGATGAAGAGTTGCTCCCTACCCATGATAGGATTGTTGAGGCTATGCAATTAGTCCGATATGGTCCCGGAGAAGAGTACTCTGCTCATCATGATTTTACTTATCCGTCAATTGAAGATCGGTATCAGCCAAAACGATATGCTACAGTACTCTTGTACTTGACTGGAGAGGGTGATGTTGTTGAGAATGGAGTGCGACACTCAACCAAGTTTGGTGATAAGGGTCTTGAAGGAGGAGGAACTACCTTTCCTCGTGCAGTCACAACAGACTTTCATGATGGAATAAAGATTAAACCACAGTCGGGTAAAGCCGTAGTATTCTACGATGTGTTGCCCGATGGTAATTTTGATCAGTTAAGTCAACATGCAGGTGAAAAAGTAGAGCAGGGTGTGAAGTATGTAGCTAATGTTTGGGTCTGGGATCCTGTTGTGTCGTGATTAGATTGAGTTGAAACGAATACCTAAATCTTATATAGCCTAAATCTATGTTATTCTAAAGCTCATTCTTGCAAACATCCCTTCTTCTTTGCAGGTCGTTGATACTCATATGAATACTGAAAACCTGATTCCATATCATACACAACATCAAAATTAGCAACGCTCTTCAGTGGAAAGATTATCTGGTTAAGAAGTTGGTGCTTCTCTGTAACCTCCACTGCAACATCAATGAAATCTGACACAAAGTTTCTTGAATTGGTCATTCCAGGCTCGGTATCGTAATCAAGTTTGCATTGGCTCTGAGGCTCAATGAGGAACACATCCAAATCATTGTCTATAACATAGTCCAGAGCCAGGAAATTGAACCCATTGTCGGCAGTAAGCTCCCCAAGCACAAATGAAGTTTGCTTGAAGGCATTTATGATATCCACAAGGATTGCCTTCATTTGATTACGAACATGCACTACCGGATCTATATCCTTACCAAGCCGATCTGTGAGCTCTTTGTGATGTGAATGAAAATGATCTCGAATCGTTCTACTGACATCTACCCAAGATACTGCTTTACCTTTTTGTGAAATATTTGACACATGCATATCAAAGTTACTAAAATCAGATTCGTCGTATTCAATTGTTGACACTCTGCCAATCCCGTCACGGAATAGTACAATCAGTGGATCAATGCTTGCAATAAACCAGTAGAATCGCAGGTCGAACTTGAACTTATTCTCAAAGAGTAATGTGTTGCAAATATATTCTTGTATTAGATATTCATCCTTTGCTCTATAATCTTTGTTGCTTTTATCTTCTAAACTTGTTTGAACATTCTTCAACTCTTGGCTGTTCGGCCCTAATATAGTTATACCTTTACCCTGATTAACCCACGATTCTTTCAAAAGATATGCTTTATGAGGGTTGTGTTCAATAGCTTTGAGAAAGGATACTACATGATCTTCTTTATCTAACTGATAAGAAGGGGGAAGATAAGGGAAGGAGCATTGTTCGCCCTTTCCAAGGTTGTGTTTCTTGGCACAATATTGATCCATACCAAGAGCCATCCACAACTTTTCATCGTAGTAATCTCTCCCGGGCATTTGATTATACCGTTGCCATGGTTTTAGTTTTGTAAATAGAGATGTATCGTCCCGTTTTGACCAAATGAAATGTGCCTTATCCATATCATAAACTTGCAAATGTCCACGCTTACGATGCATCTCGGCTATAGGCACTCTCGCGTTTGTCCATTCAGGTTCATGTATGTAGAAAGAAAATTTCTGTATGTTTGATGGAAGTGGTGTTACAACTCTAGTATGGGTATCCGTTCCAAAGTAATAAGAAGATAATATAATTGTTGCTACAACGCCAATAGATAGTGTGATGAATAGAGAAGAGGCAACATTATATTTTTGGGTTGATCTTTTACTATTATTGATAACAGGACGTTTTATACTATTACTGTCTATAACTGATTTTAATTGCAATCGTTGTCGTAAGCTATTCATAATGTTTGTATTGTTCGGTATGTATCTTTAATCTAATAAAATAGAAATGGTATAAATACAAGTTGCTATGAGTTTGCAATTGGCGGTGCAAGAGGTTCCAGTACAAGAAAGCCACCAATTGCCAATGACTCGCCACTCTAAGAAAAATACAATAGTAACGGACTCTTTCTGCGCTATCATTTAGGCTCCAATCGTTATTACTCACACGTACATCCATCCATCAACAATTGATCAAATAGTATTACAACCTGCAGCTATTGCTATCTGTCTATAACTACATGGGAAATAACTACTAAACATTATCAAGGTTGTATTGCATATCTGGTATCGACGAGAAAGCTAAAATTTAAAATTCAAATAGCTCAGTTTGCAATCTCACAATATCTCCTACCAACGGACTCTCACTGCGCTTATTATAATTTACAACTTGCTATATTTTCCATAGAAACACAACAAACACGATGGATACATGTAAAGTTGGAGAGTATGGTGCATCACAAGTTGCAAATAATTCACTGACATTTTGCAATACCAATCCAAACTTACCATCAAATATAACTGTTGGACAAACAATAAACGATAAGAATATCTTTTGTTTGGATAAAATCGGTAGCGGTAGCAGCAAGAGGGAACAGTTTGCTACGAGGTACCGTCAGGTGTTCACCGAGCGCTGTCAAATTTTAACATTGATGATTATAAGAGGCCTATTATTGACAACACATCCTTGAACAAAGAAGTAAACCCTCTCACACTAGATGACATTGACAAGCTAGTACCGGGTATGTGGCTTAAATGTCTATATGATACCAACGATGATGAAGAACAGCACTATGAGGCAATGTTTGTAACCGCCGATATCAAGAGGGTAAACCCTCTTGTATCTGCAGGTAATGCTGTCAATGGACACATTGCAGTAGACTTTGAAGATATTGACGAGGATGAAGAGGAACAGAAATGGATACCAATTTCATGGTGTTATATCGATCAATATTATAAAATACATCCATGTGATGATATGAAGAATGCTGACTCTGATTGTGATTATATTATTGAGGGCGATTCAATAGAGGCAATGTTTCACCGAGCAATGAAGGGATTGGCAACTATCAAGAAAGAACGGCAAAGTAACAGTACAGTGAAAGTGAAGAAAGTTCTCTTCACATATTCACAGTATGAGGGGAAAGTAGTCGAGGATGACGATGGGCACTTATATTCTGAAGAGATGACAGGAGCGTTACCTGTTGAGATGGATACTAATTCATACACCACCATCTATTCACATTTGCCCTTTTCTCATCCCGAAGTACAACAATTGGATAACAAGTTCAAGTTATATCACCTTTATAAAGATGATCCCATTGCGTCAAAAGTGTTTCCACAGAGTTATTCGACATTCAGTGAAGCTCTTCAAGCTAATAAGAATGAAGATGAGGATGTCACATTTTACATCAAGTCCGCTAGTGGTGCCAGAGGTGAGGATATTTACATAAAGACATGGGATGAACTCTCTTCTGACTACAATCAGTTGAAGAAAAGGGGGTTATACGATGTCAATCAAGGCAGAGGAGATGTTATAATTCAAAAAGCTGTCACTGATCTCTATACTATCCAGGGGGATGGGATACTGTCAAATCGGAGGTTTGATATTCGATACTACGTGATTATTGCACATGGCAGGGCGTATCTTCATTCCTTCATGTTATTTCGATGGTCACTCGGATCGACGTATGATCCAAAGAATACAAACGTCAAAACTCAAGTCATTAATGTTGCCGCTTATGGTGGCGGTGAGATGTCTCGTCTCTTCTTTCTTGACACTCCACACAATGATGATCTTGGAAATACATGGACCGATAACAAGAGAAAGAGGAGAAACCCAAGCCGCAGTACTTCCAGCCGTCGAAGAGCTGATCCTCATGGGTGGAGAGACGCAGTAGCTGACTCGCTGGATGACGCCTCTTCAGTATTTTCAAATCTTAAGGAGATTACAAAATCTGACCCAACAAAGTATGTCCTAGCCGGAGGAGATGCCATGATATTAGAGGATGGCTCGGCGGTGATTGTCGAGTTCAATGCATGGCCCGACTTGGCAGTGTCGTACTCGAGTTTGGCTAAATGTCTAGCCGAAGATAAAGGGTGCCGCCGGATGGTATTACAGACAAACGAAGACAGTGATGATATGGATACTGACAACTATGTTTCCACAGAGCCTTCACCTGCATCATCAATTGCATCTACAGAAGGTCTATCGGAGGTATTCAGGGATATGCTTCTGCTAGTGATGAAAGTCAAACCAGCTCATGAAATTGAAGGATTGAGGGAAATAGAAGCCAAATCGTGGGATATAGTCGATCTGCGAGAGGGCAAGAGGATACAGGGCAGTACACAGATCCTAAGTTTGTCCAATGTAATGGAGGTTTGTGATGGTGTGAACTCCTTATTGGACAATGGCAGCAGCAACAAGACCCAAGCTCTATCTTGTCCTTCACTTGTCCACAACGCGTCGGTACATCCAGTGACATGTGTTGTTTTGGACACATCCAATTCCAAACAAGAGATCATCGATATATTTAGTCTTGAGAGAGATCCAACAGTTCAACGTGTAGCAGGCAAGTTTTTATGGCATCGTATCTCTGCAATGGTAATAGTGTTGGGGCTCATGTTCCTATTCAATATTGGTTCTCGTAAGGTTTCTCGGAGTCAGATCATTCTGTTTAATGTTGTGATTGCTGTGATTGCAGTAGCGTCCGACGTCATTCCTCGTCAAGATGGGAAATGGTTCTCTCATCTCAATACATCAGAGATCATCAAGGAGAGTTTCAATGCGTTCTATCATGTTCATCCGTTACACAATACCTCTGTTGCTATTTCCCACTTCCTAACGTACTGGCTACATGCTGCTCAATGGTTTGTGAATACTCCCAGGAAAGTGCTCATATACGCCTTAGTTACAGAAGTCGTTGTACAACTAGTCAACGAGTGGATACATCATTATGAAAGTACGACCTTGAGGTGTCACAGGCAATCGTTTATTCATGTGATGACACAGTCTGTATACGACGAGATTTGGCGTGAATTTATACTTGGTCCCTTCTTTGTATACTTTACTTTGTTGCCAAGGTTTGTTCTTCATTGGTCAACACAATTATTAGGCTAGATAGTATCAGTTAGTGATATAATCTTTTATAGAAATTTCTTAGGTTAACAATATGTACTACTGATACTTCTTAGTCTTAACATATAATACTTTTGGTGTAGCCATCAGGCAAATCTCCGCTTAATTCATTAATGTGATTTCTAATCTCTAATGATTGTTTTCTTTCAAGCAATATGTAGGACACATTTCTTATTTGCTTACTCGACCTATTCAAGTATGAGTCATTAGATTCCCGACAATATTTTGCAACAGTCGCAAGGCAGCAGATCGTCTCATTATATCGTACTCATCATTCTTAGCGAGATAATTTTCAATAATGGTGTGCATGTGTCACTAGTGTGCACACGGGCGCGCGGGGTGAGAAGTGAGACCCTACCTTAAGGACCTTCTATCTCGTAGTATGTAACTCTACTAATCTCTGCAAACTGCTGCAATATACTTCCATATCATCTACTCTCTCTGTTTGATGACAAAGTATTCATACATCCTACTTATATTATTGATTAATATCCTAAGTTTATCTGCATTCGTCATCCCCACGAGCAAGATTATACATAGGCATATAAAGACACAAGCTATTGATATGGTCAAACTAACTAGTACATCACCCAAACTTCCATCCCCACCACCAACTCAGAAGAATAAGATGAAGAGTAATAATATACGATGGGTAGTACATGGTATTCTAACTGAACTGTTCTATAATGTATTTGTCCGTACAATAAATCGTACTAGAACACGTATCTTTGCAGCAAAAGAAGAAAGATTAGTGTTAGACAACAACATTAGAAACAGACAACCAGTAAAACATGAACTTGCAATCGTAACTGGCGCAACCGGTGGAATTGGATCTCAGATTGCAACAGATTTAGCACACAAGGGATATGATGTAGTTATTGCTGCTCGGAATATCAAAATGGGTGAAGAGTTAGTTGAAAAGATACAAGATGAGTTGAAACAAGTTAATACTTCAAGTAGTAGTAAGGATGAAGAAGAAGAGTTACCAACAATTACTTTTGTAGAGTATCATGCTGATGATCCACAAAGTGCAATTAGTATGTCATCATCTGTTAAAGATATGAAGTCTCCGTTAACTGTCTTGATTAATAACGCAGGTATTATGGGCAAGTCAAAGAGGTTATCAATGCAAGTCAATTTACTGGGTCCAATGTGGTTGACATTTGCTCTACTACCACAAATGACAAAGGGTACTGTGATAAATGTTGGTTCATCAGCTCATTTAAGAGCCACTTCAGTCATTGATGAGGATCTCATCCCATCAGAAAGTAGTGGTGAAAAGCAATCATATATTGATACTCTTCCCGGTGTTGCAGACGATGACTTGTCCACATATGCCGCTTCAAAACTAGCTTTAATGCAGTTTTCTACTTTACTTCGACAATGGTTATCAAAGAATGATAATAATAAATCTATACAAGTGATTGATGCTCATCCAGGTTTGGTGTGGACACCTCTACTAAGAAATCATATCGGAGACAAGGCCGTAAGAACATTAACAAAGACAGGTATAGCAAACTTGATTTACAAGAGCTCATCAGAAGGAGCGGCAGCTATTGTTTCAGCGTTGAGTCATTCTGCACCGGTAACAAATGATCAAGTATACTTTGTTAATGGCAAACCTGGGGGATACTCTACTTCAAAAAGTGTATCTTTAGAAGCATCAAATCAACTCTGGGATATTGTGCTCAAGTCAGAGGTTGATGGGGTTATTGAGCTGCCTACAGGTTGGGGAATTGAGAAGTGATGTGGCTGGGGGAAATCTCTGTCTCATTATTCAAACATTATATCTACAAATATCTTCGGAAATCTCATAGAGGATACCAAGACCCACTTCCCTTTTCTCCATCATTATTTGGGATCTTCACAGAAAACGGTCAAACTTCTCCGCCAAATCCATCAACTCAATATCATGACCATCATTTCGGATGATCATAGCAACAATGTCTTCCGCAACCTTCTTGTGGTGGATAATGAACATGACACGACGTTTGTGGTGAACGTTACACGAGGATGCGTCGGGAGTGGAGGCAACATACGACATATCCAATAAATCTTGCAACACATAAGCAGCTGGCTCGGTATCAAACTGGTTAGTATAGTTGATAGTTTCGGTGGGACTTTTGTTCGTTGTTGTTCGCCTCTCATCGGTGGGCCATATGACGGATGTGTTGGTTGCCTTGCCTTCCTCGGGACTTTCTACCAATTCATATCCAGATAAAGGGCTGGATTCGTCAATGGGCGCAGTAAACACTCCAGGTTTGGTATTAGGAGATGGGCTTAGGTTCTTCTCTGATGCTTCTTTCTCACCTTCAGTGTCATCTGACTCCTCCTCGTCATCAAGAGTTGGAGCTGAGAAAGTTCCTGTCTTGGAATTGTAAGGCACAGGAGTATAGCTTGAGACCTTGTTCTTAATTACTTCCTCGTCTACCGAGCTCTCTTCATCATTTGGAGATGTCCACCTACCAAGCTTGTTATCAGCAAATGTCACGGCCTTTGAGTTAAAAGGGGTGTCTTCCCTATATTTGGCACGACCTCCTCCACTTCCCTTCTTGTCTGGGTCGGAAGGCGTTTCAAATAGATGGAAAATTTCCAAAGGAGTTTCGACAGTCGCAGCGCCACGTTGGGTGCCAGCTTCGAGCTCTTGACTAAAGTTATCATTGCCTTGGCTTAATCTTGGCTGAAGGAAAGGCGTCTTTACAACAATTGCCTTAGAAGACATTTGTTCCCCATCGTTATGAGTACCCAAGAGCTTATCAGTCAACTCTGTTGCCTTGTCCTTTGCCATACAAATGGCTCCATCACCTCTCTGCTTCAACTCTTCAAGCACTTCTACATATTGCTTGCGTACTTGTTCTTGTACTTCGGTTGTGTCTGGCTGATTGGAGGGGTTCTTGTCAAAGAAATCAGCAACAGACTTGTTGGGGATTGAAAGAGGGGCATACGACTGCTCCTCATTTGAGATGGAAAGAGGAGTATACGACTGTTCGTTTGGCTCTTCCTTGGTATCATCACTACGATTTTCCTTGTCATCATCGGTAGCGGGGCCCTCATCTTCTTCACTCAAACGCGTGAGAATAGTAGGTGAGAACTTATTGACTAA
>Ga0075439_12740_pt1 | contig 26925 bp, 25 predicted proteins | sample MintriSingleCell_FD_74264 | JGI IMG/M metagenome (GOLD analysis project Ga0075439, IMG submission 74264) | Marine eukaryotic communities from Monterey Bay, USA to study complex ecological interactions - Minidiscus trioculatus JGI Plate_4_G5... | ecosystem: Environmental > Aquatic > Marine >... | reverse complement strand
AGTGCCAGTACTTACTAACTTAACATAGTATCATTTGTGAAAGTGAAAGTATCACACTCTCATAAAAAAACATCAAATTCATAAACATCAGTAATAACAACTTCATCTTCGGAGCATAAAACCAAAACGAACACAAACTATGTCATCCTGGGATAGATCAAGAAATCTACCATGGTCACGTGCAATACATGTACCACCTGCCGATCCCGAGATGGGTGCCGAAGATATAGAGTTAAAGAAGGAACGTGTTTGGAGAGAACTATCACGAGAGGCAGCGAATGAACAGAAGGAGATTGATGCGATGAAGAATGGTACCTATGTTGATCAACAGCAAACATCAAATGAAAGTGGTAGCGGTATAGATTCAAGTGGTATATCCACTGCAGCAGCAGGTGATACACAGCAGCAAACATCAACACAACAACAACAAATAGAGAAACAACCAGAAGTAAACTTTTTGGGATACGTCGGAAGACCATATCAAACATCAGATTTACTCCGTAATACAGCATTCGGTGCAACCATTGGATCAATAACGGGTATGTGTTTTGGTTTTATGGATTCAATACGAGCAGCACAGTCATCTGAGTTATTAAAATCGGCATCAAGAAGTGCACAGGGTAAATTTATCTTCCAAGGGACGTACAGGAGTGGAATGTTCTTCGGTGGATTCTTCGGTGTATTCCATACAATCAAGTATGGTACACGAGTTTTAGTTGATCCTGGTGATTTAGGAGAGATTACTTTAGCATCACTTGTAGTGTGTGGTGGTGTATTTGCAAGGAGGGAATGGAGAGCAAGTTTGCCATATGCTGTAATGTTAATTGGTATGGATAGTTTTCATTGCTTTATGAGAGAGGATGGTAAGGCGTAGTTTATGATATAAAGGAGTTCTATATCTTAAAATAGTTAAGTTGACAATACTATCATCTTAAGACATTAAGGCATTAATCCTCCAAAGCCCAAATTCATTTGTTCCAATTCTTTTAATCTAAACTCAACGTGTCGTAAACACTTGGAACAGCACGTATCTACCTCTTCCCACTCTAGCTTGTTGCCCTCTTTGGTTATTAGCTCGGATCCCTTTATTGTAACTATGTCAGCTTCTGAAGCTTGTTTGTAATTTCCACCGGGTATATTCCTGTTAATATTTTGTTGCTTCTTCTTTCCAACATACCACGTGCATTGTGCACAGATCATTCTACGACAAGTATCACCAGCTGTTACAACATTACACCCCTTCATATCGGGCGGTGATTGAAAGACTTGACTAATACAATCTCTACATGATTGCAAATTACATTCATCACATTTGTACCAATCCGCCAAATGATGTGAACAATAGGATACACTGCACCATGAGCATTTCACAAAAGATAATGAGTTGTAATTTCTATCGCTGCATTCTCGCTGTATCTGACCAGTTGCACTTAGTGCATAATCTCTGGGTAGAAATCTATAACATCTCAAGCAACCTTGAGGACCACACCTTGCCTGGCTACAGCTTGGATAGTCACACCATGCCTCGGCTGGATTCAAGCAAGTAATTCTTGTATTATTGCCAACTGGATTGTTCATTGCCAAAGATAATTGTCCAGGCCACGTTTGATTACACAATGGAGCTCGTAGATTAGATTGACCCAACTTATCTGTGTTTAACTGTCTACCAAATGGTTCTACTCTTAAGTTAGAAAGCTTCATTGATGTGTGTTTTTGTATATATGCCTTGTATAGTTCATGATCATCTGAAGAATCTATTGCTGTGTGGTTCTCAATCTTTGCATTATTATTTTGTATTGTAGCTGTTATATCTGCTGGTCTTTGCAATTTATCCCGTAGATTCATCCAAAATATAGCATGTCGAAAGACATAGGCTGCTTTGTGTACATTATCATCTATTGTGGTATTATCATTACTGGATTCATCACTTGGTTTCCTTCTTGATGTATAGAGGCACCGTATCTCCCAAAAACCTTTCCAAAGTGCATCACTTTTAGAAATTTGACGTAGCTTGTGATTAGTCGATCCAATACCAAATACATGACGAGGACCGAGGTATTGAAAAATTCTAATGAGTATGTCATTATTATCAAATATTTCATGTGTATTGTCCTCCATTATTCTAATTGCTACGATGCAGCTGCAAGCTTCCAGTCTCTCTTATCTCTTTATGAGTTATGAACACCACCTATTCAGTCGTCTCAATCCCATACAACTTACGCCACTTCCAACAAAATACACAAGAAACTAGAAACTAAAATAAACATGTCCCATTTATTATAAAAGACAACCAATAATCAAGTGAAATTCACAGGGCCATAACCACTTGAATTTGGTACTCAACAACACACTGAATATGAATACAACACAGCAGGAGTAGGAATAGGATGATGTAACATTACGATATCTTATCGAATACAATAGAGGCAGGCCAGGGAATATACAAGAGTTGAGGATACCGGAAAAAAGATGTATGCAGCAATATATTATGAATAAATATGCATCTATTGCAATGGTTAACTTTAGGTATGCTCTACTATGCCGCCGATAGAAGGAAGTTGGCCATGAATATCAATACACGCAGTGTAGAGAGTATAGTGAAGGCTAGTGTGATCGGGTGGAGCTAGCTGTAGAAACTCAGATGAGCAAGATACCATAAGGTAAGATATGAAAGGCCTAACCAAAATGGCATGCAATATTATCGATCGAGTGTTCTCATCTACTCAATGTGGATCTATGCTCATAAACTTTTGAGGATTGTATAACATCAAGTTTAAAAGGTATGTGTTTGTGTGTTTATGATAATGATGATGATGTGATGATTATGATATATTGATTTGATGAATGACGATGGATGATGGATCGCGTCTGATCTCCTCGTATGATATGATATGATATGATATGATATGCACATATCATGATATGATTGCTAGATGGATGCTCATGACGAAGACGATGATGATGAGAATGATACCATAAATTATCGACGTGTGTGATTTAATGCATAGTATTTATCTTATATGTTTCTTTTCCCCATATCTCTCCTCTTTCCATAGTCTACAGCACAACTACTTAATACCTACATTTGCAATTGAAATATGCCAGGAAGAGGAAGAGCAGGGAGGGTAGCACGTCGACAAGTTCGTCGTCAAGTCCGTCACAATCGTCAGGTGGGAGCATATGATCAACAACCACAACAAGCTGCAAAGCCTGAGCAAGCTCCGGCACCGGCACCTGTGAAAGAGGAGAAGAAGGTTATAGTTGAATGTGAGTTTCCCCGTTATTTGAAGCTACCAGAGTATGGCTTCAAAGATGGGGGAATTGCTCAGTTTTGTATTGATCACAAATCGGATGAGATGGTTCTCCTCGTGGCCGATCCCGACAAGCCTAAGGAATCGTCACTTGATCTTGTCAAGAAATACCTCAAGCTGGAGAAAGATCTAGAGCCTCTTAAGGAAGCTCCTGCAAAGTATGAAGCATGTAAAGCAGAGATCAAACGGATCAGTGCTAAAGTCTATAATGAGGAGATTGGTATCAATCAACTTACAAAGGAGATGAAAGCATTAGATGTGAAGGTAGAAGAAGAAAGCAATAAGCCGAAGCTATTTGGCAGAGGAGTTTTCGGTCGTGATCAAGATGATATTGAAAAGTGGACTGAGGAGAAAGAACAGAAGGGAGGTAAGATTGTGGAGATCAAGGGAGAGAAAGAGATGAATGAGGTAAAGCTTGCTCAGTTGAAGGAGAAACTACCCGGACTTATGAAACCGGCCGATGAGTATACGGAAATCAACAACACGATGAAGAAGTATAAGACTAAAGCTATCGAAGATGAGGCTTCGGCTCTCTACCTGGCATTGAAAGCGGCTGGCTTTAAGAAGAAGAAGGAGCTTCAAGTGGAGAGTGAGGTCATCTTCCAGCGTCTCAAAGACAAGGTAGCAGCTGAGGAGTAAAGGTTGATAGAGGTTGATAGAGGTTGATAGGTTATGTTTCAAAGGAACACCTAGGTATATGTAAATTAGGCTGTACTTTTAAGCAATTATTATACATCTTATCTACATGTATCTTTGTGTATGTACATTTGTCCATTGTTAGTTTTCTCCCAAACTCAATTATCCTCTCCATCCGGTCTACTTTTTGCTCATATGAATGTACATTTCAATCCAACCTGTATGCTTTTCAATTCTTCGTTGCCTTCACTGCTTCTGGAAAGTCTTCACTCTTTATACGCAAGACAAACGCTTTTGTAGATGTAGAATCTCCCTCACTTGGTATATCACTGCCTTTTACCCAACAACGTCGAACTCTAAAATCTATGTCATTATCCATGTTTGTCATTGCTGTTTTGTGTGCTCCAGATTTGTAAAATGCGGCCATGTGCTTTCTTTCATGCCATACCGTAAATGTTTCTGCTCGAATATCGGTGAAACCCCATGTACAAACTTGTCTTGTCTCTCCTACAAGATGTTCTCCGTGTATGTCTCCATGCAGTTCACTACCAATCTTAGATGTTAACCACATAAAACGAGGAAGACTCATGATATGAAATGTCCCCCAAGTAGCTACACAAAAGTATTCTTTATCTTCTTCAATTGGTTTAGATGATACTTTAACCCATGGTTTCAATATACCAATGTATTGATCTGATTTGTGCATTTTATCTATCATTTCTTTCGAGGGAGATATTCTATTTCTACCCATCTTATTGGTTGATAACAATTTTTTGGGAATAAATGTGGAATTGATTTCAATGCCACAATGCTCACTAAGTAGATACCCTCTCCAATCGACGACTTCTTGAAACTTGAAAATATTGATTTGCACTGATATCAAAACTAACTAGGTATACTTATTAGATAGATGTTGTAAATACAAATAGCGACGTCATGATATTGATAAGCAACAATCTCCATCTCCAAAATATCTTTTCCTGGGGGCGGTATCCTAGAGTGGTGGAGGTAGATGCATGCAACTTCATACATTGTGAATTGGTACTCCTTATTGCTAGACTATGCAATATTCTCGTTATTCAATAGAGTGGACTCGCTGCTGTGTTGTACCGCTGCGCCTGGCTCGTGAAATCGTTCAAAGGAGGCAGTAAAAGTTTCAAAAAGGTAGCCTCTAGAGGGCATGGTATGTATGTACACGTTAGATATCAACTGACATTTCTAATTGCCACTATACTATCCGATATTCTCGTTATTCAATAGAGTGGACTCGCTGTTGTGGCTGCTTGGCTCATGAAATCGCCCGAAGGTTAGGGAACATGTTTTTCAACCATCCGATTGTACTTTCCAATGCATTCTTTTGCAATTCTTAATCACAAATCACAAGGTCTTATTAAATACAATCTATACTAGTTTAAGATAGACTTTCTTTACAATAGGGTGTCTCCCCTCATATATCTGGTCACACGAGATGTTGCTGTACAATTTCGATCTCACTCATTAAACTATTTCATCACAACTTGACACGTCAGTAACCTCCTCTGGCTGTTGTTGTTGCTTCCCCTCAACTACGGCTGCAGTAGAAGGTTGAGTACCAAACCAAGACTTTAAACTAGACCAAAATGGTTGTTCAACTACCTCACCATTCTGCATACCCGCCACAATCTCACTCCAAATTGCTTCTGGGGAGTTCTTTTGTATATTATTAAATACCTTGAAATTATTATCAAGACGTGCCTTTGAACCAGCTTCTGAATTCCAGAATTCTAAAAAGATTTCATGTGCCTCTGCTTCCTTCTCTGCTTTAATTTTACGATTGGCAGGTGTTTCTTGTATGTTTAGTGAGTTGATGAAATTTGTAAAGTCGGGAGATTCTCCTCTGTTTGTTGTTGTAGTTGTTGCAGTGTTTCCATCTAAGATGTCTGACCATGATATATCATCACTAGATTCACTATGCTCGTCTTGTTCCTTTTGCTTTTTAGATTGTGGACCTGGGGCAGTTGACGATTGCAGAAAGCCGATAAAATCGTCATATCCTCCTCCCCCACCGCTGCTACTGGTATCCGATGTAGGTGCTTTAATGACTACTCTAGTCTTCTTCTTCTGACTACTACTTATCATATCAGCTGCAGTCGTATTTGAACTATCTTTTCTATCAATTAGGTGCTCATCTGGTAATGGCAATGAGCCAAAGCCAACACCATTGTCTGATCTTTTGTCGGATTTCATTGATTAAAGTTTGTAAGAAGTGTTACTTGATATCACTTCGATTGCAAAGATATGGATAGTCGGCAAAGTATTCCTTGCAATTAATGAGATAAGGTAATTGAATAGCAGTAGTAGTAATAGAGTATGTAATAACGGCTGCTCTATTGCTATCGTCGAGCAATGCCAATACTACGCCAAGAAAAGCCAAAAGATAGAATGGCGAGGATACCGACGGCATTCTCATGGAAGCTTTCAGTTTTCCTTAGAAACAACTAAATCGAAGTGGTGGTGCCGCTAGTGGCTAGTACTCTATCAATACCTATTGAAACAATATAAACATCATGACACGGATCTATAAAAGCATAGCAATCATAGCATCCTTGGTCTGTTCGGCTGCTGCGGGAGAATCATCAGTGGAGTCTAAAATTATATCAGACAAATTCAGCAATTCAGTAGAACAAGTAAATACCTTGGATAATATCGATGCCTCTATTAATGATAATGAAGTGGTAGATACTACTCATCAAAGGAGAGAATTGGCATGGTGGAATTTGGTATTACAGGCTAGTAAGTTTAATGTACTTATCATTTGTATAATTATATGAGTACATATTATTTTTAGCGGTTTCCTCACGTCAAAACCCTAACTTCTCAATTTACTTTCCCTTTCATATTTTAGTGCATCATCCTTGCTTACCACCCGACCATCATGCTTGTGAATCTGGAAAAGGTCATTGCCGTCCAGAATGTGATAAACATAGTGGAGGCAGTGGAGGAGGAGGTAAGCAAACTTAATAAGCACGCAGAAATAATTTTTGTTCGTTTTATTTGTACACATGATATGCTAATTAATGCATTATTGCCCCTCTATGTAATTCTATGAATTGTTAATTAGGTGGAGGAGGTAGTGGTAGTGGAGGAGGTAAGAGATTTGTTTGTTTGATTGTTTGCCGCGTGTATTATGTATTATGATTCTCAAATTTACATCAAACCCTCGTATTCAATTTACAATTACACACGTAGGATCAGATGGTGCCACCACAACACAAAAGAATCACCTAATGCACCCAGGTGGATTAGCATTCTGGATGATGATAGCCGCCGCATCCGCCGCAGCCATTGCCATAGGTGCCATGATTATCGGTTCACGACGTAAATCAAAATCCAACTACCATCCCCTCAAGGGTAGTTTAGACCGAAGGATGAAGTTATTCGGTCCAATGGCCGACGGGTGCTTTGAGGATCGTGAATTATGTGGTGCACAGACGGATGTTGGTGATAGTGCTAATAATATGGAATTGAGTGAGGGTGGTAGTCATTATAAGGAGATGGTTTAAAGAATTTTCTGTTTTGTTTGGGAAATGGGGAGTATTTGTTTATATATAATTGGGGGTTTAGAGAGGGGACGTTTTTCATTATGTTAAAACTGTTGTCCTCTGAACTAAACACCCTGCATTCCCTCAAGATGTTGGATTGTTTGATTGGTTAAAAATCCATCGAGTTAAAGTGGGGAGTCTATCTAAATGTTTTCATGTTCAGAAAAAGAGAGAGATAGATGAGATATATTATCCAAGCATGGAAGCAACTCTCTCTTAAGATTTATACATAATTAGTAATGATATCTGTTTTAGTTGATATTAGCCAGGCAGTGGTACAACACAACAGCGAGCCACTCTATTGAATAACGAGAATATTGTCTAGGCTAGTGGCAATTAGAAATGGCAATTCAGATGCCAATGGAATAAGTGTTGCACTATTCATTTATGAATTTATCACACGCAGGCAAGAGTTTGGTTTCATCCGCAACCAACAACTCTCAGCCAGCACTTCCAGATTACTAATGCAAGTTGTTCTCGTGTAGCTACCCTTCTTCAGCTTTCCGGCATCACATGCCAATCTAATAATCATCAACTATACCACTCCTCTCACGATCACTATAGACACTTCCCCTTACAACAATACCCATACGTTTCCTCTCTTCTTCAATCTCTTCAGTAGGCTTGATATATTTGATAGCACCCAACTCTGAAATCCACTCTTCCAACCGTCCCGTGTGCCACTCATCCGGTTTCTTAGGATTGAGTGCCAATCCATCAAATCCAGTTAACCGTCCGATCTCCTTCCCCTCATCGAAAACAATCAACGCCGGTAATGTCTGTATCCTCAATTTACTAACAAAGAATGGTGCCTTGGCAGCATCAATTCGTAAAAACTTGGCTTCCAAGTGCTCACTTGCGACAATCTTTAAATGATAATCAAGAATCTTACACCGTTCAAAATCATCATGATAGAAATGTACGCAGACATATTTTGAAGAGCCTGTACATTCTGGTAGGAATTCATCTTGGGTAATGGTGCGTAATGAGCCATGTCCAAGTGCCTTGTGTTGAGCACGAGCAGTCTGTTCCGATTTTAATTGTGCTATACGTAATTGACGTAATGCTGCCAATTCATCATCATCTTCTTCATCTAACAAATGATCAAATTCATCATCATCTGAACTATCTGAATCATTCTCATCATTTTCCTTACTATCAAACTTCATACGCCTCATTTGTTCCTTAATATTCATAACTTGATTATTATGTTCCGCATTATCACGTGCAGTTTGTTGTTCCTTGGCTGCCGCAATAGCTTTAGCCTGTTGACGTTGATGTTGATGTAATGCCTTATATGCCGCACCTGTTGGGGCACGATCAACATCATCCTTCTCATTAGTACCCGCGGCATGCTTTGCTTTTAATTCCTCCATTGCTTTTGTTAATCGTTTTTGTACATTCTCGGATACTTCCTTCTGTGCCTCGGTATTCTCATCATTGCCCAGACCACTGAAAGGATCGGCCATTGGACCTAGTGGGTTGGCTGCTGCGAATTTAGCAGCTTTGGAATTGCCAATGGGGTTTTGATTTGATGTGTTAGCTGGCATATTGAATTTTGTTGTTGTTTGTTGGTATGTATTTATGTTTTGTTCGTTTTATTTAGGTACCCGCTGGATGATAATGTAGAACTGTATTAAAATCCCTTTTGTAAATCTGTATTAAATATAGCTGCAATGATATACCGATAGAGTAGATGATTCCAGTTTGATATTGAGGTGGATTGATGGTGTATGTGAAAAAAAAAAATGACAATATTAAAATATTATCTGTGCTCTCCGCTACGATTATAACCAAACAATAAAACCGCTCCGCCAACAAGTTAATAAAAGCAATAAATGTGATGTATTGGGGAGATATTATGAAGCAAAGAGGTAGGCGTGGGGGAATAGTATCAAACAAGAAATCGATAGAAAATAATGCTAAAAAAAAAATTGGGTCTGTGAGGTATCAAAGAGCCACCATTATGAGGATATCCTTCTGCCACTTACAGTTTGGACTAGTCATATGTATATGTAGCTTGGATAATATTATAAGTATTTATACGGTGTGTGGTCATGTTCTACACAATCAGCTGCTCATTGATTCATCGTCATCAGAATCAATACTACAAAGAATAACAGCCTGAAGCCTTCCTATTGTAGCCATATGCTTGGCATTCTCTTCTTCCTTCTCTTTATGTATCCTCTTGCCAAGATCACCAGCAATCAGTTTAATGCAACCTTCACATGCATTAACCCAATCTTTGCTTAACTTTGAGTATCGACAATCATCACAATAGCCATGGTCACATGATTCACAATGTTTCACAGACTGAGGAGTGACTCTTCTTGTATCATCACGACAGTGGCCACATTGCACAATTCCACACTGGCCTTCACACACCCAAGAAACTGTACACTCTTGACAGCGTTCCTCACCACAAGTATTACAAGCAAGAATACTTTCACTACTACAACGACGACAGGCTTGAGTGTTACAGTTTGGACATTTCTTACTACATCTACCACATACAGGGTTTGAACACCCTACACAACCGGCCATGGGCATACAATCATAGCAATACTCTTCTTTGCATTGTATACATGTATTGAGCATGCATACAGGATTATTAGGATCTTCGTTACCTTCGTATTCACATTGTTCGCAGAAGAATCTAACACACTTGATGCATGTGTTGTTCTGCATCCCATAATATTCACCATCATAGCCATCCTCGGCACATCGGACCCAGTATCCGCGGGGATACTCATCAAGATGATCTTCTTCTGCAATGTTAACAGTGCACTTCGAACATCTGACTTGTCGACTGTCTAACAGCATATCGTAATCAAGTAGAAACGAATGCAATTCTGGATTATTTGCTAGACGCCAACGCTCTGGAAATTGTACCAATGTCAACGAGTTACCAGATGTTTTGATAATACTATCAAGGATAGGCAATACAACATCTTCGGATAAATAGTCTGATTGAAATTCTTCTTCATGAGATAAAACCTTTTGTGTGAGGTCGATTTCCTTTAATACTACTGAACCAGATAACGTATATTGCAGTCCTAGACCTGTGATTCTTACACACCCCGTAATCTTTAATGTCTTCAGATTTGCTCGGGCATTAATGCATGCCAATACCCCCGCAATATCGTCTTCCTTTATTCTTAGGTATACACTCCTTTCATCTTCATTATTCAATTCTCCGAAGTCAAGATATTCCCACGTTTGTGAAGCTAATATAACTTTCGTTTGATCTGATGGCTCCTTTTTTATTAACTTTGGTTTTGCCCAAGCTAATATCGGTGATACTTTTTTATTTGGATTATTCCATTTGTACTTTCTCCATGATTTAGAATCACATGTCAAAGATAGTGCCAGGAACGCACTGGATGGTGTACAGAGATATGATGATATACGAACAAATGCAATATCTGGTAGATCAAATATACCAAGTGAAGATATCTTTCTACGCTTTGAGGTATTGCTCGGAGAAGAAGTTGATGTTGATGCACCTTGTAAATTTTCTGATTGACTTTGTAGTTTTGTTTTGTTGGCATCAGGCATATCAGTATCAATCACTGGATCGGAGGGCATCCTACCCGATATATTTTGAGCTTCCTTGCAATCGCTGGTCATATTGAGTATCGTATAGGTTGTTTAATTGATATAATATAGTAGCAATCCAAAACTTTTTTGAGTTTGAGATATTGTAAGATGTGGTACTAACTCCGATCCACGACACCGACAGCAGCGCCAACCGCACTAACAAACAAATATTAATGAAGTAGCTGCCAATAGAGTTATCATCCGGAGCTGGGAGTGTTGATGAGCAAACTACTGCAAACTAACACCATACATCTGACTAGTACATAGACATGATCAAGGGGGCAGGGGGCGAGAGCCTGCCCCGACCCCCGGGCCCACTTTCTTGCAGTATCATTCACGCCAATCAAATAGCTACTACTTGTCTATCCAGTGGACTGCATATATCCTTTAGAGAAGAAGAGAATGTTCCTGCTAAAAATGGTAGTAGTATCATTAGTCCTATCGGCGTCGACACGAAGTATCACTCGATCACGGCCAAAAATGATGTTGATGGCAAATGCATTATCAACTCATCATTATACACATCAACATCATAATAGAAGATGTACATCACATCTATCAAGTAGTACAACAAGTAGTGATAATGATACTAAAATAGCCAAACAAATGAAAAAGAAGGAAAAAGCAGCAGCAATAAAAGCAGGACGTGAGAAACGTGCCAAGTTTATAGGATTAGCTAAAGCTGTTGATAGAGGACAATTCCAGAATACATATAATCCAGGAGGAGGAGGTGGTACGAATGATGGATTTAAAGCCAAGAGTGGGTTACCAGATTTAGAGAAATCGTTTTGTGTGTTGGGTATTGAAAGTAGCTGTGATGATACTGGTGGTGAGCTGTGGTGATTGTTGCAAACGTATTATGATATATACTTCTTCTAACCTTTTGATGTTGCAATACTACTCAGCCGCCATTATACGATCAGATGGTACCATACTAGGAGAATCATTAGCATCACAACATGCTATACACGAAGAATGGGGAGGTGTAGTACCCGGCTTAGCTAAAACTGCACATGAAGAGAATATTGATAAAGTAGTTAATGAATGTCTATCCAATGCACAAATGACAATGGAAGATGTAGATGCCGTGGGTGTTACTGTTGGTCCTGGATTAGAGATATGTTTAAGAGTTGGTTGTGAAAAGGGTAAAGAGTTGGCTTTGAAGTATGATAAGCCATTTGTTGGTGTGCATCATTTGGAAGCACATATATTGATGGCCAGGATACCTTCTGATAGATACAACAATAATGATGAGAGCCAAATACAAATGTCAGATGACGAAATACAACCAAATAATAAGAGAGCTATGGAGTTCCCATTTCTCGCTTTACTGGTATCTGGAGGACATTGTCAAATACTCAAATGTTTAGGTGTTGGGAAGTATAAAATCATTGGCGGTACGATAGATGATTCGTTAGGAGAGGCATTTGATAAAACAGCACGTCTATTAGGCTTACCTGTAGGTGGCGGCGGTGGACCGGCAGTTGAGGCATTAGCCAAGGAGGGTAATATCAAGGCAATACCATTACCAATACCTATGCAAAAACGAAAAGACTGTGATTTCAGTTATGCTGGATTGAAGACAAGTGTGAGAATGGCGGCCGAGAAGATATGTGTTGAGCGAAACGTTGACACTCCTGACCAATTATCACACGAGGATAAGGCTGACATTGCGGCATCATTTCAACATGTAGCCTTTAGACATGTCGAGATACGATTAGGACGGGCCATGCAACAAGTACAGAAGGAATATGGAATTAAAACACTTGCAGTCGTCGGTGGTGTGGCTGCAAACAAAGAATTACGAAGAAGATTAGATACATTATGTTCAAATCAAGATGAACCATGGGATATGTTAGTTCCTCCGCCGAGACTTTGTACAGATCAAGGAGCGATGAGTGCATGGGCTGCGGTGGAAAGACTGATGGTTGGAAGCTCTGATTTGGCTGAAGAGCAGGAAGTGTTTGCAAGATATCCATTCTCTGTGTTTAAACAAAGTATATAGTCTTTATATCTGACCTCTCTACTCATTCTAATTAGTACTAGTTAGTATGCCAAACAAACATTGACCACATTACTTTAGTTGGGGATTCGTTAAGGCTAAAGCCCCAAAACAATGGGATTGGACATTCGACAAATATGACTTTAGTCTGCACCACACAACTGAAGCAAGGATCGTACAACTGGGAAAGTTCTCTTCATATCCGCACTCAATTTTGCATTTCCAGGCCTAGCTGCTACCACTGCCTTCATCCCTGCTTCATTTGCTGCATGAATTTCCGCCTCCAAGTCTGATACGAAGATGACGTCCTTAGGTTCAGTTTGTAAGGATTCCGCAATGGTTGTATAACTAGCAGACTCTCTCTTGGATCCTGACGTTGTATCAAAGTGTCCACTAAAGTAGGATGTAATATCACCTTCACTGGTATGTCCAAACAAAAGCTTTTGTGCTGCAATACTACCCGAGCTGTAGATGCAAACTTTGACATTGTTATCCTTGCACCACTTTAACATTGGGATGAAGTCAGAATAGAGATGACCAACTAATTCACCAGAGGCATATCCAGCCTTCCACATTTTACCTTGGAATGATTTGAGACCTGTGGCCTTGACATCATGTGCCATTAATGCCTTGACATAGACTGAAACAACTCTTTCCTCTGAAGAATAGCTCTCTACTTGTTTCCTTGCTGGATGATTAGGATCCAATGCCTGTACATCTTTTGCCAATGCCTTATTGTAATCAATCATTTCATTATAAGCCAAATCTTTCAAGTAGACATCCAAGTTATTAAGAACATATGGAAAGAGAACATCCTTGACAAATGAAATGGATGTAGTTGTTCCCTCAATGTCTAACAGTAATATCTTGGAATCCCTTGGCACTAATGGAATTGTTGTACCAGCACATACCAAATCAGCATCATTATTAACAGCACCTGACGCGTTGAATGCCGGTGCAACCTTTTGTTTCTTTGCTGGAGGTGATGATCCACTACTACTATCCTCCTCCTTCTTCTCTTCCTCAACAACATCCATATCATTCACATGATAAGTACCACTAACAGGCACCACGCCACTTTCCAATCCCATACCCTTCATCTTAACAGCACTTTCAAACAAATAATCAAAACTTTCACATTGTGCCTTGGCCTGTTCCCAACTATCACCCCAAACATATACACCATGTCTCCGGACTAATACTGCATTACACTTTGGATATTTACGTAATGCCTCTTCTAACTGGTCGGCTAATAAATCCTCTGATGGACGGTTATCAATAATTGGAATTTCAAGTATTGAATCATAGGAATGATTACCTACTCCTTTTAACATTTCCAAATGTGTCACGCGAAGTACTGATGACTTTTCGGTTGGGTCTAGTAGTGTGGCAAGCTGTGCATGCATGGAATGTGTATGGATTACACACATGGCACTTTTAACATGCTTGTATACTACATACCACAATGGAGTACACGCACTTTGACGCATGTTGGGTGTCTTCGGTGGTTTAACTATCTGACGATCCATATCAAGTTCAAATACATCATCACCAACTAAATCTTCCTTCATTACACCACTCGGCGCGACAAAGACACGATATGGACGATTCTCACTTGGACCACCAACACGTATACTAACACCACCACCCGTACCTGTCGCCCATCCAGCCTTATAAAAACATTCACATAATTGTGCAACTAATGCACGAACAGTTTTACCTTCCTCGATTAAACATCCCGTCATTACAGATGTACCACTTGCCGACTTTGAATGTACTGCATCCATTTCGGTCGATCCTTCACCTATACGACTCCATGATGATTGGAAGTTAATCCATCGTCGATGATGATTGTATAATGCCAACCGACCGGAACGTGTGTAGGGGTGTAATGTCATGGTTGGGGTGAATTGTGGTGGTATTTGTCCATTCGTCCATCCCTTCCCTGGTTCGTCACTGTTGCTATCTTCGTGGAAGAATTTATCATCTTCATCATCACTGTAGTTATCGGGTGTGAATGCCTTGAGTGATTGTTGCTTTGGACCCATTGATGGTCGTTTCATGAGACCTAGAGAGAGTAGAGCAGTGATGCAATACCAAATAGATTAGAGAAGAGAGTTGAGACATATCATGTGTTTGCAGCAACAATCATAATAATGTATTTTCATAAACTTACCACCACGGCCACCACGACGAGATGGTGCATTTTCAGGTGCAGCTATTGATACACGCTTCTTGGCGGTAGTATTGGTATTATCCTCTGCCATATTATATTATTGTTACAGGTATACTAATTTTGATATAGGATATAATTGTTGATTGTTGTGCTCTTATTGCAATGAGGGTATCTTTAGCTTTATTGGTGCGGCTGTACAAAAACTTTTTATGAAAAACGCAGCTACAATACTAATGCTGGTAAAAGGAATGGAAGTAGATGCAAATAGAACTATCTCTCAGCAACCCAATGCTTCCCTCGACACCAACACAACAAGCAACCAATTCCTCCTTCTAGAAAAAAATCACAGGCCCACCACTATCTAGATTGATATCAATATGATTGCACTCAGCCTGTTCTCGACAACGATTCTTTATCCCTAGCCAAACTCTTCCCTATCGTTGCTGCCATATGTCCTCTGATATTAGCTGCATAACTCTTAGTAGGATAGAATATTTTGCTTGGCAATTGGCAAATTCGAGAGCGTTGGAAGTTGGATGAATGATGTTGCTACGCTATGAGCGCAAATACCTCTCGAGAATACATACATGAACATGAAGCGACATCTCATCTCTCTATAGAGATTAATTAATCAATTGCTGTGGGGCGAAACAGAATCTATTATCATCTGATATAGGTGGTTGTGTTGTTGTTCTCGAACATAAAAAGTTTTAATTGAGGTATTATTAAAACAGTACAAATATCAGTGGCATAGACGATGTCAAGCCAAGAATTATTATTACTGGGAGGAATCCTCTCCGATTTGGTAATTGATGCCAATATGCCTGATAATCTGATAACTGATACCATTGCCCCAATACTACAAAGCCAATTTGAAAATTTACAAGGTGCATCAACATCAACTTCTTTAAGCGATACTGCAATAAATTGGATTAGAAGGAGAAGGATGACTACACCTGGTATATTTGATCTCCCGGATATTGTATTAGTTCGTATATCTTCGTATCTATGTACACCATCACGTGCACTACTAGCTCTATCACTAACAGCTGATTCTAAATCATGGAGAAAGTATAAATGGAATTTCAATAAAAAAGTATCACCGATATTAGCCTGGGCAAATGTCAAACTACGTGAACCATCAGATCAAAGCAAGGTTATATTATCTTCACAGAATTGGCAATATCTTGACTTTGGAGAATTTGTGAGAGGAGAAGGCAAGTTATACCTGAGATTAAATGATGATGATATTGCGGGGGTATTGGCATGCATTAATGCTCGAGATAATCTCAAGACATTAAAGATTGCAGGCTGTATAAGTATGAATGGTCAGGGTCTTCAACAATATATGGTTCGGTAGTGTTAAAAGAAATTGATCTTACACACAAGGTACTGGAACGAGATGATGAATGGGAGCAAGGCAAACTATCGGTATCGTTTGTGCTGCCTATTCTTGATAGTATTATCAATACCCCTGGCAATTCATTGACATTGGTTAGATTTCCAAAGCAATGGCGCTATCGTAGTCCAGCGGTGTTATCATTTCTTTTGGATTACAATAGGCATTTGGAGAGTCGACAAGTCAGATGTTCGAAGTGTACGGTAGGTTTGTGGGGAAGCTACATTGGAACAAAAGGATGGATCAATGGTGTCAACAGACACCACGGAGATGACCTATATAATAATCATTGTATGCAGAATCATACCTGTATTAAGTGTACAAAGTTCTTCTGTTACGAATGTGACAATGGAGTGGATGGGAAATTGATGTTACAGACATGTATAGATTGCAAAGAAGAGTATTGTTATAACTGTGCTCCGATGACGGAGTGTGTACAGTGCTCGGAGAATGTTTGCAATGATTGCAGAGTAAGGTGTCCATACTCTTCATCGGGGTGTGAGTATACAGTCTGTGCTTTTTGCAGTGGTGATTCCTTTATGGTCTGTGATACTTGTGGCGATAAAGGCTGTGGTGAATGGTGCACGGGCCCAGGCTTTTTTGTCTGCGATGGCGACGACTGTAACAAAGTTCAATGTGAGGGGTGTCGTGATGAACCTGGTGGTGTAAAATGGTGTGATTCATGTAACGCGAGTTCTTGTGCCGACTGTCGATACTCCAAGTTAAGTAAGGATTGGGGCAACGCATGTTCAGAGTGTATTGAACTGATCGCTGGTGAACTAGGCCAGAAGATACTCAAGGATAAGCAAATCTACACTAACCTTAAAAATATGAAATGCTGCGTCTGGATATGATTTTAAACGTGCTCTACTTACACAACTTACAATCCTCTCTGTACGAAGTCCTAAGTAAGTATAGGACGAAGAGCAGTAAATAAGGGGAAATTTTGCAAAAAGTTCTCCACCTTTTTATTCCCGCAACGGTAATGGTCTGTCCGTCGACTATATGTATCCCCGTTTTTATCGCTAAATTCATACCCCGTCACATGCATACCAATCGAAGTATTGCAATTACATCAGCTATCTACCTACACGAGAGATTAAAGCGAGCGATCAGCTGCCCCTGCGCGAAGCGCAGAGAGGCAGCTGGTCGAGAGCGCATTTTAAGTTGTTTTATTTAGTAGTGGTAGTAGTTTGTGTGCTTGTCTTACTATTACTATGTCAGTTGAAATCCCCTTAACATACAAACTCCATCATCTGTAGATATACTAAACCTGATAGCGAGAGGTGGTGTCTAAATACATAGGACTTCGTCAGCTCCCACCACTATCTAATTTATATCGATGTATACCTTGCACTTGCTCGCTTGTTCTCGTTGCAACGATTCTAACCTCCCTCTAGCCTCCTTGTTACTCTTTCGGCTTCACTACTTCTATTATATTAGCCGCAGAGTAATTCGTTTTGACATCGATAAGGATACCGCTTATCTGACATTGAGCAAGTATTGTGTTTCATTTAGCTGTGTGTTCAAGTACCTAGTGGAAGTAGCTCCTCTGTTTCATATGCACCACACGCTTCGTCGTCTAGTACGCCATTGTTTCAATCTTTTCTTCGTTGTTGACAGTAGCCGGTTTGGTTTCCTGAGGTATTAAACGATAGCCACACAAACATAAACACACAAAACATTTGTTTTTTCAGTTGGTTCATGAGAGTAATATATTATATTAATATTGAAGGCTGAAGGTGATAGATACAAACATGGAATCATCATCTGATAATGACTTTGTAACAGTTGATATGCCTACATCAAGAATCATAAGTGATGACAGTGACGATATAGAGGCAGTACAACATCACTCAAAAGAAGGTCAAAGATCACTAATTAAACTATGGTCAGAGGCCACATCTACTACAGACTTACCTGCTCCAACTGGTGATCATAGATTGCATCATCGACGTGCTAAAGTATCACCTAGAGACAGTAGTAGTACTAGTCGTAATAATAAGGGTACAAGTCCATCAAAGAGACGTATAACAAAGAGTAGATATCATCGAGGTGCAGGCAATAGACGGAGTGCTAAAATTGGCAAACATATCTGGTTGACTGCCTTTGGAGCATTTGCTACGTCTATATTGATTGTTATACATTTATTTTTATACGATGTATTCGTTAAAAGTAACAGTAGTGGTGATGGTAGAATACTTGAACCATACAACAACATGAAGAAAAGTAACACAAAGCTGCAACAACAACAACAAATACTATCACCAGAAGATTTAGATACCAAAATGACATTAGACGAAGTACACTCCCATACAATAACACCACTCCATTCAATAGATAAAGCACAATACACAATCCGTATCAATACATGGCAACGTAATGAACAACTATTACTAAGTATTAATCATCATTCACAATGTGAGAATATAAAAGAAATACAAGTTATATGGTGTGATATAGAGAATGAAGTACCGGATAGTATATTACATCATGGTAGTGGTAAGGTTAAAGTTGAGAAACATGTTGTTAATTCATTGAATGAACGGTTTAAAGTGTTGATTGGTGAGTGAACAACTATATGCATTCTTCTTTTGTGCATATCATGTGCACTTTTTCACTGACAAACCCTATATCATGATAGACACACCTACATTGGGTATACTAAGCTTAGATGACGACGTACTAAGACCATGTATAGCATTAGACACTACCTTCATACGATGGACGGCCCATCCTGAACGTATGGTAGGATTTGATGCACGAACTCACGTCGTAATCGAAGATGAAGACGATGAAGTTGATTCAGAAGATATAGGCAAATGGAAGTACGGGTACATGTCCACAACGGAATCATCCAATCGATATTCAATTACATTACCCCGTGCATCATTTATACATCGTGATTACTTAGATTTATATATAATGGCATTACCAAGAGAGATATACAAATATGTTGCAAAGAATTTGGAATGTGAGGATATTGCAATGTCTTTCTTTGTGTCAAGTTTAACAAATGGTAAACCTCCGTTACTTGCTGATTATTGGGCAGTCAAATCAATGGTTAAGTTATATTCGGCAAAGAAGATTAGTGGTGGTAGTGAACACAAGTCAACACGAGATGCATGTGTGAATGACTTTGCCGAGTTGTTAGGGTTGAAGAATGATAATGGTGATTGGCCGCTACATACCGATAAGCTATTGCACACAACGAATCAATTCTTTGGATATGGTACCGAACCTGAGGATTGGTCAACATCTATCAATATCAATGATGTACAATCTGATAGATTGAAAGATGTCGTGACGAAGATGAAAGAGTTACAAACACAAACCAATGAAGAAAGGATAAAATGGTTAGGACAAGTGAGGAGTGAGGTTGCAGTGGAGGCTAATAGTATAGGAATGATTGAGAATACACCAATGTGGAAGAAGCGTTGGAAATCATAGGCTGTCATATGGTTAATGCAATTATGTTAAGAGATGCAATGAGTAATACAATGAGTAAATATAGATACTTAAAAAGGGACTTGGGTAGTGATAATAGTACAACGAGGAAGGAATTGATATCTCACTTGCATACACAGTCTGAAATGGGATATTTCAGTACACAATTGGATTACTTTCTGTATAATTATCTTGCAAGGAATCCGTATAAACTAAGGGTGCAAAAGTTGACCGTGCTTTACAACTGTTAAGGGATCATTTTGATATTGTTGTGGTAGGAGATCATAATAGATTTGAAAAAGAACTCCTATCAATCACCAAATGGGAAAAGAAAGCAATGAAACGACGCAATACAGGGGGAGATACTGCATTTAATAAGAGTGAAGTGGAACTACTACAAAGATTACTTCAAGATAATGGTGACATTGATTTTATATACAAAGTGAGAGACATTTATATGGCGTGAAAACACAGCAAGAGTCACCTCTTATAAACCAATGCCCATTACTTCGCTTCTAGATCCACACCAAACAAATACAAGATGTCTCATGATGCAACTGGCTGCCACTACAAGCATCGACGATCAGCTCTCCTACCAAAAGTTTGGCAACCATTGAGGCAACAAGGCACGTCCCGGCATTTATATCCAGCAGGAGCGCATGAAGAAGCTGTTGTTTGAGGCGGAGGGAGGGTAGTCGTAGTAGTGATTGGTGGGGACTCCGTAGTGGCTGGCGGCGCCTCGGTAGAAGTTGATGATCCAAAATCACATAAGCATACAGCTTGGGGTGTTGTTGTGGTAGACGTTGTTGTTGCAACAGTTGTCGCGGGGATGGTGGTGGTTGATTGAGCAACACATGCCCCAGATCCTGTGGGCAACTCTTCACAGACGAGTCCACTGGAACAACACAATTTGTTCTTGCTTGGTTGACACTTACAAGCCTGAAGTTTTCGATCCTCTTGATTAGTAAGCTGTTCTTCGTGGCCGAGTAGGTTACGGCTAGGACATTCACAAGCAGCCGTATCCGAGCACGAAACTCCATTCTTAGGTCCATTAAGACAAATACCCAAAGGCTCAGAAGTAGGTGACTCACTTGGGGAATGTGTTGGAGATGATGATGGCTGTAGAAGTATGAATTGAAAGAAACCATATCATAGTTAGCAGAAGCAAGTCGATTCAGACAATAATAAGACTTTACAGTATGATTTACCTGATTGGTCGGTGATTTAGTCGGGTTCTTTGACGGAGAATTTGAAGGAGCTTTGCTTGGACGGAGTGAGGTAGTAGGCTACAAACAAACGACAAATGTACACATCATGTGAGTTGTACACATCATGTGAGTAGGGATAGCTGCAAGACAAATGAATCTTAGATAATATTCTCACCTCATTTGTCGGGGTCTCCATGATTTCAACTCCAATCATGACATTGGCCCTCCACACCCCATCACTGTTTGTCTTGTCGGTGCTTACATGTTGAACCGTTATGTTCCTGTCTGATCCGCCTATGCCTCCAATTGTATACTCTTCTCCTTCCAGTAATGTTGCACGCAGATAACTCTGTGATTGTGATTCACCATCGCCACCAGTTACTTGCACAATGGTGACCTCGTCATCGGCCTCGTCGTTATCAGAGTTGACACCAGTGGCACGGTTGAAAGCTACAAAGTAATCAGAGGCTGTGTTTGTTTCAATCTTGACAGACACAGGGAGATTACTTGTCGTTTCATTTTGATAATTGGCAATGCCTACCATCTGAAATGAAGTACTCCAATCGGAAGCTTCGTCAAGGGGATTAAGCTGCATCTTACGATCATTGTACCAACCTATCTGCCACGTTTTGGCGGCGTTGTAGCACATGGCACCGATATCGTCTTTATAGAGAGGATTGCCCATCATACCAGTATGGTCCGAGTAGGCTTTACCGTCCAGTCCTCCACTGTGACCAAAAGCAAAGTTGTGTCTGAAGATATGGCGGTGAGTATAAAACACGAGCAAAGATATGAGTTAGAATAAACTGTCATACACATCAAAACTTACCCCAATTCATGAACCTGAACTCCGACGAAACTGTAGAAGTGATAACGGTATACAGATCTCCAACCATTTCCCGTCGCAAAGGCTGCCCAGGAACCACCACATTTAGGGTCATTAGTGTCATAATAATAAGCAGTGTTCTCAAAAGCAATCATGATATGATCATATCCTCCCGGAGCAGTCCAGCCACCACCTATTTTCTCTTGCAATGCAGTTACTGCCGCATTCGCCCAGGTGTTCTTATTGAATGTATCACAATTTGTAATATCAATAGTAACATTAACATCAATCACACCTGGAGCGCTGTACAATGACTCGTGCTCTGGTATGCCTCCCGGGATGATAATAGTACGGTTCATACTGCATCCTTCTATTTGACTCTTCAGTGTAACTGCATCTCCGTATGTACCAAAAACATTATCTGACACTTCCATAGGATTATCTACAACTTTGCCATTGACGTCTGTTACTCGTACTACCAATGTTTTTCTATCACCGGTCTTTGTACCATAGTCTACTACTTCTTGTAGGCTGCGCAGTTGTTTGGGGTTGTTCTTCTTCATCTTCTTGACGTTGTTGTTCTTCTTGGTAATCTTATCCTTCATTAGCAAACCAGGTGGTACACGAATCTTCTTATTAATGTTCATACCTCCAATGTTCATCATACTTTTGCCTGGTAGTATCTCGCTCTTTTTAATCATCTGTTTCATCTCTTTTGTTTGTGAGTCATCCATATCAAGTTCAAGCAATAGACCGCCATGTGTACTTGCTTTATCCATTTCGCATAGTATCATTTCTTCATCCTCGACGTCTTCAGGGTCTTCATGAAGGATTGTGTCAAGTCGGATAGTGCAGTATTCCTCGTCCGTAGATACTGCTACTGATAGTAGTTTGCGTTGTTCGACTCCATCAATATCAATATTTTGTTTGATGGTACCATGGAGGTTCTGTAGTTTACTGCTACTGCCACCGCCATACAAGGAAGATGATGAAGGTAACAACATGACGGCGAAGGCCACCATTGCAATAGCAAGAAGGGTAGATGCAATCATCACACGGTTGGGGTTAGAGTTTGAGTTAGATAACATCTTGACATTGATTTAGGCTATGACTACGATATTATGAGGATATTATCAATCATTCACTGATAAGTAAAGTTTGACTAAGTACTGCCAAACATTCCTATCACATAACAATACCTACTACGGCAAACATCCAACTAGCCCTTCACATCACCATTCATGTGTGCACATAAAAAATGAGAAGGATATAAACCGTTGTTTTTAGCGAGTCTAAATGGCCGTTGTTGAGTCGCATTAGGAGGAGGCAGAGGATGGCTGTAATGGTAAAGTTAAAGCCAATAGATGGCTATTAAACTAATCCAAAGGGTGATGATGGCAGTTTGATTTAAAGAGTTGTTATGCTCTCAAAACTACACTAAACACTAAACTTGGCAGAGATAGTTCTCTTTGCAGTTATCTACAGTTATAAAAATCATCTACTGTATAGTTTTATAATCAATAAAGCAGCAACCATGAACAACTCCGCTTTACTACTCTGCCTCTTGGTTACCATAACATATTCGCTACATATAACTGCAGCTGCCGATACCAAACTTCGAGTCGGCGGCGGTGGTCATCGGCATATTGAAGAAGACTCAACAATCACTTGCCCTCATCCTGTCCTCGCCGAAGTAGCATACACCAATGGTTCAGATGAATCATATATAGCATGTGAACAATCAAATGGTATTATTAATAAGGTTGATCTTTCATATGAAGATGTAACTAAGCATAAGAATGATGTGGCCAATGGTAAAGTTGAGGTTGTTTTACCAGAAGGTTCATCAATTGATGCAAAGGGTACAATTGTAGTTCCAAAGGATAAGACATGTAGTTTCAAGACAAAGACTAAAACTGGTATGAAGAAGAAGAATGGTTCTATTACTCCATGGGGTAATCGTCGTCGTCTATCCATCAATGGTACAAAGACAGTGCTAATGGTTCGAGTTAATGCATTAGATGTTGATAATTCACATACAGAAGAAGAGTTATCAGATGCTGTCTTTGGAACTTCTGGTCGTTTGGTAAGCCTTAAGAGTCAGTATGGTGCTTGTTCTAATGGTAAACTGAACTTTGTGCCAGCTACTGGAGTTGATATTGTTGATGGTAAGTTTGGTATCCTTGCACATTGCAATTTGTATGTTCTTGTCTGGTATCTCACACACTTGGCTCTTGATACTTTATTCTCATTCTATCTATCAAAACATCTATGTATAGGAATTACAACTGTAAATTTAGACATCAATGCAAAGGGAGGAGATCGCAAGGCGTTTGAATCTAATGTTACAACTATTTTGAACTCCCGATTTGATGTTGACTCACCATCTGAATTGGCTGACCATATTATGATGTGCATGCCAGCAGGTACCACTGGAGACGTCTTTGGAAACTGGGCCGCATATGCTTATGTTGGTTCATCCCTATCTTCATTCAATGATGAATGGTAAGTGATCTTTAATGAGAAACATGATACTCATTAGAACACATGTGGGTATCCTTTCTAATATGATATCTTATCCTGTCTCTTATGTTAACAAGGTGTATATACATCTCATCTCTCATGCATGAGATTGGACATAATCTGTAAGTATGAAAGCTTTCCTTGATGTGTTTCTCTTTTGTCTGTCGTCTAAGCTTACTCACATAGCTTCTCTCCCTTCTCTTGCTAGTGGTTTTGCACACTCTGGTGTTCCTCAACGTAGTCTTGATGATACTGGCCACATCTACGAGGATGAGTCCGGCTACATGGGATGGCTCAATTATGGTACCACTTCACCTCAAAAGTGTTTCAACGGCCCAAAGTTATATCAGGCAAAGTGGTTCGTAGATCGTCATGCTACATGGTCGATAGAAAGTTCAAGTAAAGAATACAGTCTCATTGGATCAGTTGATTATCAAAATGCTAATGAAGATGAAGTTATTGTACTCAAGTTGGATACTCCGCTAACATCTCCTAATAATGATATCGATTATTATGTAATGTTTAACCGTCAATTTGGTGCCAACTCGGGAACAGTATATGGAGATAAAGTCCTTGTAACAACGTCTGGTGAAAATGGCAACTCATACTCTCAATCAACATTGCTTGCCAAGTTGGATGAAGAAGATTCTAGTTACACTATTATAAACTTTGGTGATACTGGTATTGATGTTACTATACTAGTCAATACTATTGACTTGAGCTCAACTCCGGCTGTGGCATCCATTTGTATTACTACGACTGGTGACTGTGCTTCTACATCTGTTAGTACTACTCAGCCGCCTCCGTCTACGACTACACTTCCTCCTGATATCATGACAGATTTGTTCCTACTCGGAGGACAAAGCAATATGCAAGGACACAGCACGAGCAGACGATCACTCACAAAGAATGCAACTTACTTTTTAGATATTAAACAAGTGCTTGAGGATGGAGGTGATCTGGCTGTTATGGAGAGTAAACTACTGAATATCATCGAGTCAGGACGAAATAGAGCCTCAGAGAGCGACGTGAGAGCTAACTTGGCCAAGGAGACTATGAATCTGTACAACAAAGGACTGTTGAGCGAGTTAGACACACCTTTGAGTTTTGGAAGGTAAGGATTCGTAGTTGAAAGATACTCATTCTCTCTCAATATTTCAAATGTATATCTTTTTCTAGTTGTTCATATGTTATCCCTCAAGACAACGGCAATATAATTGACAAGAGCAGAGGAACACAACAGACAGTTTGGAATTCCGACTGTGGACACAGTTTTGGTCATGAGTTGACATTCAGTATAACTCTTGAAATGCAAATGAATCAGACAACTAACTTTGAAACTGTGAAGAATTCACATGGCGGAAGTCAAATACATCGAGATTGGTATCCTAATCATGGACGGTATTGGGATAAACTTCAATCTTCTATCCGTAGTAGGAAAGGATCAGGCAACTGGAAAGGTTTCCTTTGGCATCAAGGGACACAAGGTATGGCGATTATAGTATGTTGTTTTTATGTAGACTTATCTAACCATACTTCTTCTTCCATAACAGAGGCTTGGACAGAAGAAGATACCTCGCTAACCTATCTGAGTAACCTAACTGGACTCATCAAAGAAGTTCGAAAGGAAATGCTAGCTGCATCTGAACCAGACACTTGGCAGTGTGCAGAGGAGATACCAGTCGTCGTTGTTCAGATTGGATACTGGTAAGTGTGTTTATATCTGCAACTACTGATTAACTGTCGTGTTTGACGTTTATTCTCATGATGTTGTACGCTCTGAATTTGCAGGCCACAAAATAGACGAGCACAAAATGTAAGAGATGCTCAATCTCAATACTGTAACGAAGATCCAAGGGCAGAGATGGTTATCACTTATGATTTGGCTAGAAACTATCACTTTGATGCTACGTCCTTTTTGATTGGTGGTAATCGGATCGCAGTGGCGTATCAAAAGGCATTAGAGAATAATTTCACTTGTCCTGAACCAACTGCTACAACTACCAGTACTACTCAGCCGCCTCCGTCTACGACTACACTTCCTCCTGAAAGTATGGTCTTGGTATGTGGAAGTAGTAGTGGATGTTCTGAACCAACTCAAGAAGCAGCTGTATATCCCAACCAATTTTTACCCTGACATTTTGTCAGGGTACGAATAAACTTTTAACCGTTAGCGATCCTACCCTGACATAATGTCAGGGTAAAACATTGTGACG
>Ga0075439_15093_pt1 | contig 26932 bp, 18 predicted proteins | sample MintriSingleCell_FD_74264 | JGI IMG/M metagenome (GOLD analysis project Ga0075439, IMG submission 74264) | Marine eukaryotic communities from Monterey Bay, USA to study complex ecological interactions - Minidiscus trioculatus JGI Plate_4_G5... | ecosystem: Environmental > Aquatic > Marine >... | reverse complement strand
TGGAATACTACTATGATGATATTGTAGCACAAATGAAGGAGAACATGGTATTCAAGAATTGTGATGAGTAGATTTTGGGGGATGTGTTGTGCCAAAAAAGAATTCAGTCTGTCCGCCCCCTGCCAATAAAGCAAGTGAAGACGTAGATAAGAAGTAGGAAGTTATTTTCAACGTTGGACAAGGTTATCGGTATATTAGAACCGTCCTTCATTTCAAATACACATGTTGTACCTTCTTCACAACCATCTGTTGATACGTCTGAGACTGCATTCAAATCTGGATCCCAAGATTCCCACTTCATAGGTTCGAAACAAGTACTCCATATAGTCTCAGGGGTAGCTTTAACGGTAGCAGATACTTCACACGGTGCCATGTTGTGATTTGTTGTCGTTGTTTTTGCTCTCGCTACAGAAAGTATGGATAAGATTTTAATGAGAGAAGAATCTCAATTTTTGTGTTGTGCCCTTCAAATCAAATAAGTATTGTATATGATATTACTCAATATACGTATGATTGCAAACTACTTGCTCTCTAAATCAACTCTAATACATTCTTCACCCTTATCATTTATCATCATTCTTGTAAGAAACTTCATACTATAGTGCCAATCAAAAACAAATTTCAAAAATTACTATGAGAGTAAGTGTAAAATGAATGCAATCATCACAACTCTCTCTCAAGAGGTACCGACGGCATGCAGTAAACAGTAGTTTTACTGCAGAGTATATCATCATTAGGCTTAACATTAAGCACTTTAGATCAGTAGTGTGAGCCGGCGGCGATTGAAGTCGACTTTGTAATATAACAAACACAACCTAAAAAAAATACTCATAATGTCTTATGTTTATTTTCTGACGGTAGTGATGACATTATTGTATTCTACATCCACATCAAATGCATTTACCCCATATATAGTATCTATTAGTAATAAGATTATTGTCGGTGGTAAACTTCATATGAGCAGTACTAGTACAGCAACTGAAAAAACTATTACTGATACCGATGGTGGTGATAATACACAATGTGAGGTACTACTTCTAGATCATCTCAATATAAACCACCAAAAGGGTAGACACGATGCACTTAAGGCATTCTACTTTGATTTCCTTGGTATGGCTATAGATCCCAGAAAGTATGAGAATTATGAGTCGGGAAAGAAGACACTATGGGCTAATATTGGAATGCATCAATTCCATCTTCCAGAGGGCAAACCGGATGCACAAGTTTTTAATGGATTAATTACATTGGTTTATGATGATTTAGATGTATTAATGAACAGATACAAAGCATACTTGGACGGTGACGAAAAGTACTCAGCACTCAAAGAAACAGAGTTCTTAGTCGGAAGAGTGGACAATATGATGCTAGTGACTGATCCATGGGGAAGTCAATTCTGCATCCTCCAGTCAGATGATGCTGTTGAAGATCGAGCAGCTGATGTAGGAGCTCAGCCTATTGTAGACGGACATGGACCATCAGAGGGACTATGTCTTGAAGATTTGACAGTATATGTTGAGCATGGTGCCAATTTAGATGGTATAGGGAGGTTCTACAAAAAAGTATTAGGGGCACCGACTATTAAAGAGTTATCATCGGCTCAATCAATCAGTATTGCAATGGGAGAAAGGCAGACAATCACATTTCAATATCACCCGGATGGTAAACTTGCAAAAGATATAGAACATCATGACTTTAGCTACGAAGATGACAAAGATGAAGACATAGATGTATCTCTACCTGCATATCCTTCAAATCACGGTGTACATATATCGTTGTATGTGACAAATCTATCTAAAGCATACCAAATGGCAGAAGAACTCGGCGTGCTATATGTCAATCCACGCTTCTCGAGGAGAGCATACACGGAAGAAGAGGCAATAGATCAGTGTATGTTTAGACTAATACAAATTGTTGATCCATTGGATGAAGAGAAGAATGTTATCTTAAACTTGGAGCATGAGGTTCGATCCTGCATCACTAAGGACGGTTCGAAATACAAAAGTTGCCCGTTGATTAACTTACCTTAATTAAATATCATTAACTTCTAATTTCTGTATTTGACTACCCCACGGTATCTATAAAGGGGCCTTGTCAATAGTTCTAATTCTAATTAATAGTCTTGTATCCATATCGATTGATACTAAAGGACCGCATATACGCCACAACACCCTTTATGTTGACAACCTGCCTCTATTTCTTCTGCTGCAAACTGCACGCAGTCAAGCGGCACACATAGCAATTATGTACCAAGGGCCAAGCAAGGAGGCTAGCTAGGGGGTATCCTGACGATAGAGAAAGATTTTTTTGTGGACAGTGAGGACAAGGGCGCGTGGTGATTAATATAGAGTTTATTAATGTTTGTTGATGAAGTCCATGCTATTACAATTCCTCTTGACCCCATATAGTTGTTTCAGCCATATTCCTAACCATCATCAACGTTGTTGTACTAGATATCTCTAGTGCCACCCATAGCATTTGATATCTTGATTCGATCTTTGCAATCACACACCACCACAAAAAGATTTTTTATACTTTATGGACGGGAGAAATCCATCATTCCAATATCTGAGGTTCTGGTATAAATCACGCAAATCACGCATCACACACATCAGTTAATAAGAAGATATGGGTACATCGAAGAAGAACCGAGGCAAGCAACGTAAAGCCCAAAAACCAAATGCAGCCCAAAAATTTACCGACCGTGTTGATAAGTACCGAAAGACTATACGCTCATTACCAGCCAGTACGGTAATTAATTCAATCCGTAATAAGGAAGCTGTGCCCACCGTAGCAGTGTTTACACTGTTAGAACATTTAGTTAGAGGTGATGCTGGACAGCAAGAACAGGTAGTTGTAACATTATTGAATAATCTTGCGGATGGAGGGCTCGTTCAGGCCTTGTTAGAAACCTGTGTGGATGGATGTACTGAGGGACTTCGAGGTGGTGATGAGTACCCTGAATTAGAACAGACTTTCCCTAGTATGTGGGTAAGGTCCTTAGCACATATAACTAATTCAGTTTGTACTGGTAGTGAAAGGGAAATGTTGAAACTTGAAGTAGCCTTTGGAGTTAGTCCATTACTTGAAGTTTTTTCAAATGACACAAGCCGTATTTACTTCGGATCAAACAAAGAATGGCATGCTTGCCTTGAGCCATTTGTGTTTGTAATATACTTTCTGGCTCAATCCAACGATGCATCTCAAATCCTGTTGAGTAATGAGCAAGTGGTAAAGTTTATGATACATGCTTCCTTCTTTGGTAGCAATAACATGTACCCCCAGCATGAAGTTATGGTGGAGGAGGCAGCTCAAATCACCAATGATGCTGATAAACATTTCTTCAAGATATCTCTGATCTGTATGAAGTTCATGCACCGTGCCTTATCTCTTTACGAAAGTAGTAAAGAAAAGATGAACGAAATTGCATGTATGGAAGTAGTTCGGAATGTTCGGGGAGATAATGCACCGCCATTCATCCTCGGGCTCATCGAGATTATCAAAGAATACACAAAGAAATCATATGAGGAGAAACAAACATTCTATGTAGTCTTGCTCAGTCTTTCCACTGTCTCGCTGGAGGGGGGTTCCTCCCTTGATCAACGGGTCATACCTGCATTGACTGACTTGGGTAAAAATCATTCCAAAACATACGAAGATGCAACTGCTAATGCTGTGATTATCTCACAAGCTTTGGATAGTGATGAAGAAAAATTGGAAACGGCTATCGATTTTGGTTTAGTTGAAATTCTGGGTCTTCTTGTCAAGTTTGGGGGTGTCAATGATGGGAAAGTTGATAAAGAGGGACATTTGCTCTCGTCGTTAGAAAAGATGTTGGTAAGCATGGACTCGATCTCAAAGTCCAGTGAAATATTGGCCAATAAACGTGAGAGTATCGTCGAAGCACTGGAGGCCGCGGTGTTATCCATTCCTCAGAATGACAACAGTCAAGTTATATATCAGAACCTCTGTGAAATTGCTGGGCATGACCATGACCATATAGAGGAGAAGAAAGAGGAGTCTTACTCGTGTACCAATTGCTTTGTGGAGCTTGAGAAGGAAAAGCTTCGCCAGTGCACTAAATGCCAGACAATCTATTGCAGCAGAGATTGCCAGATTCAAGGTAAGCAGAACTTATGTTAACTTTGATATGGTAGTTTCACGCTTGTACTACTAATAACAGAAGCTAATCACCTCTCCCTGCTTTCTTTTGTCTTTGTACACTTGTACCCGTACTGACTTCTGGCACCCCAAAGACTGGAAGAAAGGACATAAGAATAACTGCCAGATTATAGCCGAAGAAAAAGAGAAACAGAAGAAGCCACCGACTAAAGGCAATAAAGGCAAGCTCAAAGACGAACGAATGGTGAAGGAGGAAAAGTTATCTGCCGGGTTTGAGATGCTTGAGAGGAACATAGTTCATTTTATGGTTCTCGCTCAAGCCCAAGGGTGTGACATTCGTGATATGGTATGTGTCGTTGATATGCGTGTAGACTTGCAACAGCAAGAGCAAATGCGGTGTGAGAGTATTGGTGAATTCCAAGCATGGCTCTTATCAATGAAAATTCCTGACGACCAACTATTTAAGTATATGGAAGAGATTGGAGGTAATATCTTGGTAGCAGTTGTGGTTGACCATCCAAATGGGGCAACCGTATTTTATCAGCCTATTGATTACATTAAGAACCAGATGGAAAATTTGGCACAACTGGTTAAAATGAACTGGCCAAAAGATCCATTAGTGCAAACTCAGTTGATGGCTGCTATTAAGGAAGCCGACAGCAACGAGAAAGCAATAGCAATTGTCGGTCAATTCAAATAGGGGGTTCAATAATCTAAACATTGTATAATTGCTGTATTACATGAGCATTCTTTTGTTCTTTATTCTAGCCTAGCATGTCGACACCCGAAATCTGTGTCATTTTTTGATTATCTATCCTCTATTCCTCTATCTCCATTGTACCAATATTTTGAATGATATGTTCCTGTATTAACCACCTATAGAAAAGGTGTATGAGAGAGACATCCTAGACTTTCAGGACTTAGATTGATATCCAGCCATATCATCACATTAAGTATCTAGAAGAAGAAACCATGAGAATAGAAAGAAAAACCTTTTACCTTGAGAGGGTATAGGAGGGTATCCTCTTAATTTTTCATGATGGCAGGTGCAGTCTGCAGTTTACCCCGTCATTGAGGAGAATTAAGTACAATACTACAAGAACAGTAAACTAAATTTAATGAAAAGATTCTCTTTTGACTCCATACAACATCGCCGGCCAAGTAGCTTGCTGGTAGCATAATAAATATCCAGACGGAAGTACCTGTAAAGGAGTTTTCATCAATGTCAAAACATGAAAACAATACTTTCATAGTTGCAATATTGTCTAATATTGTATTATGTGGTGATACGTATCGTTGCTGCATCAATAAAGCACAAATATTATAACCACGGTACCATTAACTAATTCAGCTTATAACGCTCTGTCGAATAGAAGTAGTTTTGGTGGCGTAGCAAAGAAGAGGATACGCTCAGCGGTATCCTTGCACAACACCTACCCTTTGCTTGCACAACACAAATATAATGTCGTCTCTCAACCCAAAGAAGCTCAAGGTAATACTAACCTCACTCCGTGAGACTATTACTGCCATCACTGATAATAATTCATCAACGTCCAGTAGTAGTAGTGTAACGGTAGCATACACTCTTCTACTAGTAAGTGAATTATCCTCACGTGGTATTGGTATTACTACCTTACCATCATCATTAGATGGATATAGTAATAATGTAGAATTTATTATATCATTATTGGAAGGAGTACAAAGTGCTGCTGGTAAGATATCAATAGATGATGTAACTAATAATAATAGCAGTGGTAACAGTGATTATCCACAACCAATGATGGCAGCATTAAACGCGGCAAGTGGTATGACTGCCTCAGCTCTTGTCACTTTACTAAACAATATCAATGTTGATAATAATGATCAACTACTATCAAAGTTATTACTACCAATGGATAATAAACAAGTCAATGAGGCAGTTCAAACAACAATGAAACGTTGCTTAGAAGTAAATGATGGAAGATTTTACATATTGCTCAAGTTAGCGTATGATCTCTACTCCTCTTCTACTCTTCCATCCTCTACTACATCGGAATCAACAGAGAAAAAGTCACTTCGAATAAAGCAACAAGTACAATTATTAAAGATTAATTTCAATACAGTAGCATATTCAAATTATTTATATGGCGCAAGTAACTTTGGTATAGATCAAATGCCATTATGGAAACGTTGTTTAGATTCGGTATTATTGATGAATTCTCTTGATGATGATACTAATATTTCTAGCGCCGCGACTGGTGTAGGTGGTGGCAGTAGTTCATCAACTACTACTACTACTACTACTAATAGTGAATACAAACAGTATCAAAATTCATTAGCAATACTACCCCTACAGAATATGATCCGTATAGCACAATCCAAAGGTAATACAAAACGTGTTAATGAATTAAGTTTATTAATTTGTTTAGGATATATGAATGGTGTGGAATGTAGATTGGATAATATTCAAAAGAATTGCAGTAATAATAGCGGTGGCGATAAGAAGGAGGAAGAGAAAAAGTTGGATAAATTATCAACAAATCAACTACTTACACAATATTATTTACATCGTTCCAATACATTAATTGATATACAAGATTATAATACATCCAAAATGTTATTAGATTCATGTCAAGAATTATTCAACAACGTTCCAACTCCAACTGATATATCAGATACGAATTATGAAACATATTTATTATATTATTATGTACAATGTCAAATTATACATTATAAAGAAGAATGTAAGATTTGGATTGAATTTCAGAATGAATATAAGAAAATGAATAATCGTCGTCCTGATGGTGATACTGCTACTTTTGGCGGTGGTGGTTTAAGTGGATCCAAGAAAGCTAGTAGTGTCAAGTCAATTGGTACTTCAAAGGCAACCACAAAGAAGAAAGAAATGACCAAGGATGAATTAGAACAACATGTACGTAACAAGATATATATGGAAACATATAATGAAAGTTTAGATGATATACCACTTTCATCTAATACGGTAACAACATTACGTGATGCAATTATTAGTTTATCATTAATATCAATTGATAGTAACTCTTTGATCAGCACAGATATTGTACAAGATTGTTATTGTTTGGTAATGCATCAGATACAACGATTAGTTGATATTGGTATACTTGTTCAAAAACATAAAGATAAGAAGAAAACGAAGGAAGAAAGGAATAGTGATGTATCGGGTATTTGGCAAGTTGTACTTTCATTTGTATCTCCATTGATGGAGAATTATTTGTATGGACTTGTTTCAGAAGAATCAGAAGATATCGGTAGTACATCACTGGAGATCAATATGACGCTGCGGCGTCTTTTAGAATGTTGTTCACAGGCAGCTATTACTGCATCTTGGATGTATGAACCACTCACTACTGACGACAACACGAGCAACAAGAAAGATCTATTTGACTTGAGTGCTATCCCAAATCTCTTGTCAATGGCAAATTCATGTTTAATAGCATGTCAAAAAGAACGAATGGCAACTGAAAAGCGTGTATTGGAGGAGAAGAAGACACAAACGTCTGTACTATCCTCTCATGATGGACAATCTGAGGTAGAAAAGAAGGAGTTGATACAGTTTCAGTGTGCCTTGGCTGCTTCCAAGTGTAGAATGGATTTGCATTCTGCTGCAGTTGTTACTGAGGAGAATTGGGAAGTGTCTACGGATGCCATCATGAGTGCTGCACGCAAGGCTACAGTTGCCGCTACCAAATCATTATTATCAACTTCTTCCTCCTCTGTCAATTCCAAGTATGGATCGTCATATCTTCAATTCCTCTCAGCATGGTCGGGTTTGTATCATTCTCCGTGGCCATTTTGTACCGTTGGTCAAGCACGAACAATCTTGAGGAATGCACGTGAGACAATGGCAAGTGCAAGTAAAGTTTGGGGACGTAATACAATGTCTATTGAACAAGTTCTTTTGGATATTGCGGAAGCTGACTTGGAGGGTTGTTTATTGGGAGGATTTGAGAATGTATCAGAAAAGCTATACCGTCAGACATTGTCAACATTAGAAGATCAGGCGTCAATGGTCGATCATATCAAGGAAATGTTGAAGGTTCATTGTCTTCTTGGATTGGCTAGGTTGTCACTTTCAAGTGATTCATTCGGTGCCACGACACAAGCTGAAGAGTTGGCTCGACAGGCTCTTGATATCCTTGCATCACTAAGTGACTCAAGTCAGCATGGGAGTGGTTCTCCTATTCTCCTGTGCATATACGGTTGGAATGTCCCATCCTTAAGTCAACTCTCTCATTCATACCATGTTTGTGCTGCTCGTCAATTGGTTGCTGATGCTTGTATCCGATCATCTCGTTCTGAGGATGCTCGTTTGTTTCTAACTGAAGCTGTGAAGGGTAAGTGATCATGTCTATTTGGATCTGTCAGTGCATACGCTTTGTTTTTCTCACACTTCCGTCATCTTCTAGACTTGCCTGGTAACTTTGAAGCTGCATTTGCGTTAGCAGCATTCCATCTTCGCATCATGCTTGGCAATAAGGATGATAAAAACGAGGTCAAGAAGACGAAGACATTGCTACTCAAAGCGGCAAAATTAGATACAACCAAGCCACAAACTTTTGCATTACTTGGTATTTGGTATGAGACTCAAGATGATACAACTCGGGCAAAGGGATGCTATCAAAAGGCGTTAGGTCTAGACCCATGTCATCCTGTTGCTGGTAGAGGTATCCAACGACTAATGACTCAAAAAGAAGCACACTCATTCTATGAAAGAGCAGCCAAACAAAGCTCATCAACGGTAGGATGGGCATGGAGGGCATTGGCTCAGCAGAAGTCAAGAGACGAAGGAGATTATACCACTGCTGTTGTCTGCCTTCAACAAGCACTCCGTTGTCGGGACATTCAATCACCCACAAGTGATAATCTGAGCCTCTTTTATGAAAATCCAACCTCTTCTGGTATGGACTCATCATCACATTATTGCGCGGCAAGTGAAACGTGGGCTCAATTGGCAACATGTTATCGTATTCTAGGAAAGCATTCAGCGGCTCTACGAGCGTATGAGGCTGCAGATGCTATTTCAAATGGTAATCTTTCGCCGGATACGCTTTGTAATTGGGCTCAAGCTGATATTGATTTAGGATTATATGAAGAAGCAGCGAAGAAATGTGCCAAAGTCACATCAATGTCGAATGCATCTACTCATTTCCATCACATGGCTGCTTACATTGAAGGAGAGGCTTTGCTATTTCTCGCAAGGAACTGCGTCAATGAAGGCAAGTTTGGACAAAGTAAATCCTATTTGGAGAAGGGGATATCAAGACTATCAGCTCTGTCCACAGATGATCACTCATTAAAGAATCATTACTGTGAAGTGAAACTTTTGGGTGACTTGTATTCATCTGGAAGCTCTCTACCATCCTATGTCTTTGCTTCGACTAGTTCAAATGAACAGCAAATAGAATCTGTTGTGGTGACAAACCAACTATCATTTCTCAAGAAGGGAGAAGATGCATATACTCTTGCTCTCGAGCTCGCTAAGAAAGATAATGGGGATGACGAAGATGAAAAAGAAGACAACATGTATTTGATTGCAGCAGCGGCTACAGATCTTGGAACAAATCTTCTTTCTCAAGCAAGAGTTGTATCAAGGACACTTGATGAAGGGAGTGGTAGTGGAGTCTTTTCTTCTAGTTTGACAATTGTCTCAAGCCAGGTGAAGGACCTAATCAGTAGGTCAATCAATGCTTACATGTGTGCTATCGATTCAAGTCCACATGAGGCTTCAGCGTGGTGTGGGCTTGGTTGTGCACTCATTGCAATCGATCCTACCATGTCTCAACATGCCTTCAGTCGAGGTCTTCAATTAGATCCGTCTTTAGCTGACTCCTGGTCTAATATTGGGTTACTATATGCAGATCATGATACAGACAAGTGCTCGGAGGTACTCGACTACCTAACACAAGTTGATGACACTCCTCTAATGTGGATTGGACGAGGATTTCTTCTCGAGAAATCAGCTCGAGCTTGGACAGGCGTCTCTGATCAAGACCTTTCCAAAGAAGCTTGCCTTACTAAAGCTGCAGATGCTTATAGAGCTGCATTACAAATCATGCAACACCCTGCTGCACTTTTGGGTCTATCCTTGACGTGTAGAAGGACTGATCCTCGTTTGAAAGACGAGAATGAAGTAGTCTATGCTGAATTGGCCGATAAGTCTTCGAAACTTGAGAGTAGGGTATACATGGATATTCATCAAAGTTTGACCGGAAATGATAATATTGGTGCATCTCTATTGAGTAATATGTCTCAATTGGAAGAAGGATTGGATCGTCTTAATATTAGGGATGGTACAGAGAGTGCAAAACTCCTCATTGATAATTCATCTCAGTCTTTGAAGCATACGATGGACTCGAAAACTGATGAAGCAAGTGGTTCTGAGCGAAATGAAGGCGAGTCTCAATCGACAAAGTGTGAGGTCGATCTTTCCGTTAGCACCTTGCTCAAGAACAAGAAGAAAGAAGAGTTTTCATGTGACATGATCAAAAGTACTATAGACCAGGCAATAGCAACAACATCTTCAAGTGAACTTCTTGTAAGCCGCAAGAGTTTATGCAAAGGGTTAGATGGAGCACGGAATAATGTTTATCTCAACCCCGATAGTGGCGAGGCCTGGCTAATCCTTGCAAATGAACTTGCTCAAGAATCTAAGACCAATGCTTCTATATTACCATCGGCTAAGGCTGCCGCCCAGCGGGCATTTGATTTGCTGAATGAAAGGGTAGTCAATGCAACATTATTGAATCCTCGAAGACAAACCATAGAAGGCAAAGTAGTTGAATACTCTGATACAAGTGTTGTATCATCAATCCCATCAGCGACATTGTTATCTCAATCAATGGCGTTACTATCTTGCTTGAAAGATATGAAAGAAGAAACAAAGGAGGAAGAGGAGGAGAGTCAAACCTTTTCAACACTGCAAGAATCTTTACTGCTAGATCCGAGCAATTCAATTGCTGCCGCTTCATTGGGCGTAGCAATAGTAAACTAAGAAGAATGATTTGAAGTTTATGCTATATTTTATGCTGGTATTGATCTATACTACCGCCACTGACTCCCCTTTCGTTACACTACTCCACTATTGATGATAAGTTTCTTAGCTTCATAGGGACTACATTGATTTTTTGTTTGAGGATATGGTAAGTTCTAACAACGACAAGAGATTGCCGAACAACGTATGGATCTCACAAGGGAACGAGTTTCGTTTCTAAAAGAGAGGTCGAGAGATAAAAGAAGCGTTAGCGGAGGTCCTTGTTTGAGCAACCCCAAATCAGCCTCTTGATCAAGCGAACACTCCATCCAGAATGATCTCAAACTCTAGATGTAAATAGAAACACCAAACGTTATCCTCTATTCGCTATAAATGCATCAATGACCTGTCCTTACTCAAAGAGAGACTCCACTGAGTCCTAATGATGATAATTGAGTGCTTATGGAATCACAGAGTAGATGATGTTAGAATAGAGTTTCAGAATGTCATGCCAAAAACTAACTTATTCAAGCTAACTAATAACAACACATTGCATACTCAATATTCTATTTCAATTTTAATTCTCTAAAATAATGACAAAGTGTTTGATCTCTCGATTAATCGAGAAACAAGAGATGATTCAAGCCAAAAGCTTGAAAGGGGTGCGGTATCATCATTTTCTCTCTAATACAAATATAAGAGTTGATAAAGAAAGTCTTGTCGATTTCATCTTGGGGTAACAAGTAACTTTCTTTCAATCAACTCTTCTCTCCTAGGGTGTAATAACAACTCATTAATAACAACATACTCATTCAATTCTTCTTTTCTTGTGAGTCTAGTTGGTCTGTGAGATGAGTATGAGTACGAGTAGAAGAAATTGTGATGTGTGAGAAGAGAGATACCAAGGATCAAATAAACTTGTCAAACAAGGAACACTTACACATTGGGTAGCATCAAAGGAGAAGGAGAAGTCTGCAGCAGGTTCTCCTCCTGAATTAGAGAACATGAACAAAGTACCAGTACCACTAGTCACGGCAGGGGCATCTTTCCAAGCACATAGATTTTGGGTAAACAAAGTCGCTCCGTTGAACATACTTTGCATTATCGTCACAGATGAAGTATCCCAATCCTGAATCGTCTGGTTAAATGCAGCAGCGCTCTTGAACATCTCGAACATGTTAGTCACAGAAGACGTATTCCAATTCTGAATGGGCTGGTTAAACAAAGTCGCTCCGTTGAACATACTCTCCATGTCCGCCACAGAAGAGGTATCCCACAATCCAATCGGCTGATCAAACGCAGCAGCAGCACTGCCGAAAGCAGTAGAGAACATTTCTCGCATGGTAGTCACAGATGAAGTATCCCAAGATCCGATCGGCTGATCAAAGACAGCAGCGCCGTTGAACATACGGCCCATGTCCTCCACAGAACTGACATTCCAAGATTGAATTGGTTGGTTAAACTTAGCAGCATTGGTAAACATATTGCCCATGTCCGCCACAGAAGAGGTATCCCAAGCATTTATATTTTCATTGAAGCTTCCCTGAAATGAGAAAAGACTGGACATGCTAGTAATACCAGATGTACACCAAGTACCAATAGGACCCAATGCGGTTAAATCCTTGGTATTACCATTATCAACGTAGGTTGTACCAGCAGGTGAACTAGTGTAGGCATTCACAGCACTCCCGAGGGCAGCACTATTGGAAAATTGACAGTTACCATCTCCAACAACAGGATTAGCAAATACCGGTAGCTCCTCCTCATCGTCAGGAAATACTGCAGGCGGCAGTGATAGTTCAAATGGGCATGTTACAGCTGTATGAATTGTAATACGATGGCATGGATTAGATGCAAATGAAAACAAGATAGCAATATTCAAAAACACTCTAGAGGAGAAAGTACTTACTGCCTGTGTTAGGATCAGTTGTGATTGATGCTTGACATGTTGTAGGTGCTAGCGATACACTTGATCCAACAGTAGGTGATAGAGAAACACTTGGTTCTGTTGAGATGGAAGGTGTTAGACTAGGTGTGATGGAAGGTGCTTGACTGGGTGTTTCACTTGGTACAAATGAAATTGAAGGACTGTATGATAGTGAAACACTTGGTGTTTCACTTGGTTCCAATGAAATCGAAGCAGTAGGTGATAGTGATACACTTGGTCCAACTGAGATGGAAGGTTCTAGACTAACAGTAGGTGATAGTGAAACACTTGGTGTTAGACTAGGTGTGATGGAAGGCAGGTGACTAGTTGAAGGTGCTTGACTGGGTGTTTCACTTGGTACAGATGAAATTGAAGGACTGTATGTTCCGCATTGTGAGGTGTCACTGAGAAATGAACCAAATAGGTCTAATTCCTCGTTATTTGGACACCCATCCTTAAGATCTGATACACCATCTCCATCAGCATCACTTCGAGTAAGAGCGGCGGTGGTGTTAATACAGCAGGCATTGTTTAATGCAATGGACGCATTGAGAGTTGCAACTGCTTCCTCAAGTTGCGTTTCCAAAGTTTGCACATCAGAACTGACAGCGTTGATACTAGCTACATTAGCTTGAACGGTGGAATTGACTGTGCTGATACTACCAGCATTGTCTTCAATGGCAGCAACAGCCTCTTGAACGGTGGAATTGACTGTTTCAATAGTGGTAGCAATCGTAGCAACAGCCTCTTGAACGGTGGAATTGACTGCCGCGATACTACCAGCATTGTCTTCAATGGCAGCAACAGCCTCTTGAACGGTGGAATTGACTGTGCCGATACCCACTGAATTATCGTCAATGGCCACCGCATTGGCTTGAACGGTGGAATTGACTGTTTCAATAGTGGTAGCAATCGTAGCAACAGCCTCTTGAACAGTGGAATTGACTGCCGCGATACTATCAGCATTGTCTTCAATGGCAGCAACAGCCACTTGAACGGTGGAATTGACTGTGCTGATACCCACTGAATTATCGTCAATGGCCACCGCATTGGCTTGAACGGTGGAATTGACTGTTTCAATAGTGGTAGCAATCGTAGCAACAGCCTCTTGAACGGTGGAATTGACTGCCGCGATACTACCAGCATTGTCTTCAATGGCAGCAACAGCCACTTGAACGGTGGAATTGACTGTACTGATACCCACTGAATTATCGTCAATGGCCACCACATTAGCTTGAACGGTGGCATTGACTTTTTCAATATTGGTAGTTATCATAGCAACCTCTTCAATCACAACATCAAGTTCTTGCCTCACACCCAGGCGTCGTGCTTGATCTTCATGAGCCTCATGGTTTGCCTGAATGGTGGCCGTGAGCATTGCAATCTCCTTAGCTTGGTTTGCCATACCATCTTGCAAGGCTTGAATGACTTGATCTTGGTTTGCCATGCCTTCTTGTAAGGCTTGAATGATTCGAGCTTGGTCTTTGATGAGCAAACGTAGTTCACCTTGCTCAGCAATGGGAACGAAGTCACTCGTATCCTCCATGGTCAAGTCCTAAAGTCGTGATCCAATGGCAGCAAGAAAGAATAAATATGAGACTTGGCTTTTATTTGATTGCATCTATTTAAGAGACAATAAGATTTCAAACAATATATCACTCACCGGCACCTCAATGGGATTCTTAGAAGTAGAACCCAAGACAATATCTTCACTTCCCTCTTGAACAGGAGCAGATAATACACGGAGATGTTTGCCACCACCACCATCATCCTTATCCTTGGTAGAGCCGCCAGTACCCAAAAATTCTCGGTGAGCTGACGCAGCCCTACCAGCCAGGTCGTGTGTGAGCAATAGGATGACAATCAAGGCATTTTTTAAAGTTATTTGTTTTACATTTAAAGTTAACATGATGCTGTTGTTGTGTAGCGATGACTGATTGGATGTTGATGTTGTAACACGCAAAAGAAATGAATGAGATTAGTGTTTGCTCATATGATATGATCACAGTTGGTTGAACTGAATGTAACTAACAAAGAACTCACCTTGAATTGCGACAGGGTAGTATAGGCTACATGTAGTCCAGCCGAGTTGAAAATGGAACAAGAGAAGATGGGTAGAGAGGTTAGTAAATAACTTGAAGTCAAATCATATGTTCAAATCAAACAACCAAACGATTGACACTGCAGACTAGATTGTCATACGACATCACAAATACATCCTGCGATACACCCCCACACATAATGTATACACAAATAAAGGATTGTGATCATCCTCGTATCAGGATAGCCCTACGGCTCGAGTAGATAGGCACTGCCAAAACAAAACATATCTTGAGGCAACGTCTTAGAAAGATGACAACTAGCTCGGAAGTATGTAGTTTCGTAGGGGACTTGATTCTCTCATTGTATTCAAGTGGGAACGATGGATTCAGTTTCGTAGGGCCGACTTGTGGCTCTTGAAGGATGACAGGTAGCTCTTACTTACACCAGCATAGTTTGTATGTGAAGTATTAGGGTGTAGAAAATGTGGGTAGGGTGAGTAAATGATGCCGAAATGAAAATGCACATTGTCATATGTTCACTTACCAGCAGTGGTCAAGTGGGATATCACTTAAGAAGGACGCCATCGTTTGAACATAGGTCGTTAGAAGGAGTCAAGAACATGCTTGATGCTCGGGGGCGATGGATACAATGGTTTAGGGAAAGATAACAACCTTCCATACTGGGTATGGGTGAAAGTAGGGAGCCAATATACACTTATGGTGGCTACTTGGGTGCCGCGCATCAGATGAAGATGAGATAATCTTCAATAGTTCTTGAGTGGTTAGCAATTTTGGTAACCCTTTTGATAAATAGTAGTGTATTAAACATACGTTTATATGTAAGTCTTTTATGTTGGCAAACAAATGAGGAAAACTCATAACATGACATGATCAAACAAACTCACCAAAACTTCAATTTCGAACTCTAAGGATACCAATAGAATCAATATATGTGCTGCCCAGAACAACCAACTCCCCAACCTAATACCACCATCAACACTATTATCTTCTCTAATTGCTATTAATCGTATGACGAGGTGTGTTGGCAGTTGTTGATTTTGAGGTGGGTGTAATCACATCTAATTCAACAGAGACTCTAAGATACGGCCTGTAGAAGTTGATCGAACTGCAATAGATTACCATCGAGGCACAATGGAGGTAAGCAGCGACCAGGATAAACTAATTATACTTCAATATCGACCTCGGGTAATAGGGGTAAACAGAGGCCTATTGCAATAGAAGTAAGGGTAGTGAGAGGCATCCCCAATAACATTATCGGATCGGATGATAATTCTTCTTGTGTATGTTCTCTCGCCCAATATAAATGCAGATGCAGCAGGATATAACCTGATATATTTTCTTGTTGAGTGTGTTGGTGTAGTATTATCGTAGGGGTAGGATAGCAGGGGTATATTGCTGCTATTGGAGAGGTGTGGTAGATCATATACCATATCAACATCAAATTGATGACGATATGATATCATATGATTGTGTGGCGTAGCTGCTCTCTTTAGAGCAATATATTAGTACCCTGTTGATTAGTAGTATGCTGTTTGATAAGATGATAAGTTGTTTAGGCGGCATGCTGAATATCAGGCAATATTTATAAACACCAACTCAACACATTATCTATTGCAATAAACTTTAGAATAAACTTACGACTTACGATTGAACTCGAGGATACCACACTCAAAGGATTGACAGGACCTTCTGTTCTATTGGATGGAGATACACAACACGGCGGTCTATAGTACATTGGACGGGAGGAGCATGCGTCTATCTTTTACATATTGCAATTGCAGTGTGGAGAAGGCAGAGACTGACATCATCTCGACACCATCTCGCAGCGGCAGCGCTGCATGAGAGATTCTCTCTTCAGTCTTTTCTTTGTCTCATAATACTCTATACGCTGATACCATAACGACACCACACTACTGACTACTAATGTTGACTAATGGTTTCAACTTCAACACAATCAGATGCATCGTCGTCCTCAATTCTTAAAACAAAAACAAAGAGATGAAGACGAAGACAAAAAAGACACGAATAAACTAATACCTCTTCATTCTCCCCTATTATTACTTACCTGTAATCCTTGCTTTTAATCGTTATGCACGGCAGTATGATATGATGATTGTTGGAGGAACTCTATCAATTATTATGGCAACAAACACAAAAACGACAACATCTCATCGACGTAGGTGCTCCCGTTGTTGGCAGTGGAGGTATACATGTGCTTACTTGGGCAAGCCAACTTCTCATGTGAAGAAAACGGTTGGGGCATACGGGAGGAGTTACGATCTTGCCTTAATTAATTAAAACCGTTTCAACATATCCACGATCCTCTTGCTCATAAGGCCAATAATGGATATCCCTAAGTTGTATCTAATAGCCCGTCAAAACACCACGAACTTCTCAACTCAAGAAGACAATCCACAGATTCATGATATAAAGACCCCCTCTCGCGGCTTTTGGCCATTGCTACGCTTCTACTTCTCCGATTTACACCGTTCTAGTAAGCATACCGTCCTCCTCTATAGCATCCTGACGATGCATATACCAAGTTTCATGGCGTTATTCCATCCGCCCCAAGCCGAGTGTCGAGCTCAATGGAGAAAATTAGCGCATTGGAGACTGCCTGAATGTCCAAAGAAAAGAACGATACTATTTCCCCCTTGTGTTATCGGAGTAATATCTGATGGTTCTCCGAAGAGACAACAATGTAACTAACTTAGTATAAATGTCCCAAGATGAACTACTATATCGCTACTCCACTAATGATCCCCCTTTCATTAAACTACTTGATGCATACTATTCCACTATTGATGATAAGTTTCTTAGCTTCATGGGGACTGCATTGATTTTGTTTGAGGATAAAGACATGAATAAAGATGAGTCAAATGAATGTGAACACATTCATGTGCAATACTTGGGGACACAACCTTCCAACAATAACTTACCATATCCACCATTATCCAAACAATATCCTAAAAAGAATTCCTTATAGCAATTTCCCTCTCTCAATTCGACTACACCATCATCTCTTATGTACGACAATGGTCCTTTGTCGTCTCCTTTTACATCAGCAAGATTTCGTTCACCTTCTTCTCCAGGTATTGTATTCCTAACTACAAACCATTCTCTTTCCATTGCATAACATGTTGACTCTTTATATGTTTCTAAATATTCACAGCCATTGCATTTCCACGGTGCCTTGCAATAGGTATAATGAAGTACACGAGACTTGGCCAATGGAAAACGTTGGCAATCTGTGTCATCACAACTAGATCGTCCATCACGACACTGCTTATCATCAAAGTTATACCGAGGATTACTTGCATTTCGAATGAAGGGTAGTAATGAACATCGTGGATACTTTGGATTACGCGCAAAACCGGAAACTCGTGCATTATCAGCAATATTGTTATATCGGCATCTATTCAATTCAACGCTAGTCTCTAGTTGCTCAACATCAAAGTAATATGCCATTAATCCCTGTATTGTCATTGATCCCCAGATATGTCGACCGTATCCCTTCTTAAACCATCCTGACGTCCGGGCATCAAATCCTGAATAGAATTCACCACTATATACAAGATGGAGTAGATGTGAGTAGACTGCCATGGATGGTCTTACTAGTAGAAAGCCGCCCTGTACACCAACTTTTTGTGATTCCTGTCCAGGTCGAATCATATTATAATCCTTTGTAAAGTATGCATCAACTGTAATGTTTGATAATATATCAATAATGGTTGTTGTATTCACTAAATCATTCGTATCAACACCACCAGAAGAAGCAGGATTACCAGTCAATCGTCGATTGATATATGTAGGTGCAACAACTTGTGCTAATTGTACTCTAGCTTGTCGTCCTTCATTCGTACGATGATCAAAGTACATTACATCATATAATTCATCTAACGGGTATGTAACCAATGTATCTAAATCTAAATGTATTGCAAATTCATGATCTAGTAATTTGTACGTTGCTAACTTGATTAATTCATTATCACCACAGCATCCATCACTTTGGATACCCATTTTCAGTATCGAACCGGGTGGTTCTTGGATTAAACTTGGGAATAAGGGTGGGTCTTGTGGTACCATTGTCCATCCTGCCATGCTTAATATTTGATAACATTTATCATTCTCTGGCCATCCATCATTATTTGGTTGTTTTAATATAAATGCATAAAACTTGGCAGCATATTTGGATGTGTTGTGTATTGGATAGGAATTTAATTCAATTGATCTTTTCAGTACGGCAGCTGCGTCGAATAATCTATGTGCTAACTTTGGTCCACAGGCTGTTATTGATATAGCATATCCTGCCGTTGTTAATGGTAGTGTTTGTTGTGATCTAGTAGATGATGGTAGTTGCAACGATTTATTTGGTGTACCATCTTGTTGAAATGATGACGTGAGATCTATATTATGTCGGATATGTATTATACTGATTGTAGCGAAGATTATTGCAATTAATACTGGTCGTCTATTCGATATCGATGGCATACTATTCGTTGCAACTGCTTTGTTGGGGATAAAAGTATGTACTTAGGTATGTTGGAAATGTTGTTGAATAAAGCCAATATCATAAGACAATGAACTAAGAGCTAACAAGTATTACCGCTATTAGTATACTCCTCTCTCTCTTTCTCTCTGTCGTTCACCTCGCCCTCTTTGCTTTGTTTGAGTTAGCGGCAGCCGGCAGCAACATCATGCACCAACAATTATTAATCAGTTTTCATAAAGAAAACTCTCTTTTAGAGAAGATACCTAGTTGGATACCTGAAGAGCCACCACCAATTGAATAAATAGATTGATTATTGACATTTGCAGCATCACGAAATGTCACTGATAGAATAGAAGCTATGGATTAAGCAATATAACGATTCGGCCATCGGTGCTTAGTGTATTTCTCTCTAATTTCAACTAAAAAATTAATGACGCATGCATTGAGTTGTTTTGATGATAACTAACACCTCATCAATATCAAGCCATGGCGTTGCTCCTGGTGGCGTTATTCTTACTTCTTAATCAACAAGCTACTGCAATGACTCATAAGATTGCTATCATAGGTGGGGGGATATCGGGGTATGTCGTCATTTTTTTACATTCAATGTTCATGTGTTTCTTTTTCTAACCCCATCATAATATTGTTTTTATCATACCACACAGCTGCGCTTCAGCACGAAGGCTAGCACAACTATTACCGTACAATATTAATGCTAAAATTAGTCTATATGAGATTGGAAGAGGTCCGGGAGGACGAGCATCCACAAGGAAGACTCGAGATCTGCCCGATATATACATTAATCATGGCGCTCCATATGCCGACATAAGAACAAATACTGCAAGAACTATTATGAATAATCTTGGATCAAATTGTATATTGCAATACATGGGTATTATTGGAACCTTGGATTCTACTTCTGGTACATTTTCCAAAGATACGAAAGAAGATAAAGTTGATTACATTACTGGTGCATATAATAAAATGTCGAATATTGCCTCTTCGTTATTAACTCAGGATATTGATTCATCTATTATTGATACAAAGTACAAAACAATGATACGCGGTTTATCGTATACAACAATAGACGACTCTGATACTAGTGGAAGAAAAGTATGGCAACTCAAAGACAAATCAAATGAAGTTATCGATACGGCCGACTGGTTGATAGTCGCTGGTAGTGGTATAGCTCATCCTCGATGGACTGCTGCCTTTGGTGGAGAGCCACCATTGATTGCTGCCGAAATAGAGTCTCCAGATACAAAGCTACGTCAAGCATTAGATGCAATTGGTAAACAGGAGGTATCACCACGTATGGCTGTATTCTTTATTTGTTCTGGAGATGATGCACGAAAGTGGAGATCATTAGACTTTGATGTTGCCAATATCAGTAATGAGGATTCTATATTATCAAAGATTATCATACAGGGTGATACTACTGACAGTGGCGATGAGTGGTGCTCAGTTGTACTGCATTCAACTGAAGCATTTGCAACAGAAAACTCGAGTGTTTACGGAAAGACATCTTCTGCAGCACGAGTCGGCGGTGCCACTGATGAGTCATTGGAAGATGACCTAATTGGTAGAATGCTGACTTCTATGAAAGAAATTCCAGGTCTACCTACACCAAATGATAAGACCTTAAGTTATGGACCCATCCTACATCGTTGGGGGAATGCCTTTCCAAAGGGCAATGCTTTATCTCATGAATTAGGTTTTATACCAAGCTCACATGTGGCATTTTGTGGCGATTATGTGTCGTCACCAGAAAACCCTAGACTCGGTAGTTTAGAAAGTGCTTTATTATCTGGTACATATGCAGGAGAACAAGTTGCCAAGTATATACTTGATGATATAAAATAAACTCAAACCAAGGCCAATAACCTCAAACATTTTTTTGTTCACATGATGTGCACACTAATTCATTAGATCAATACCCTGCCTATTTAATGAATGTTACAATGTAACCAACCTTTCTATGAACATGGCATTAGCGTCAACTTAGCATGAGGAGTAGTAAGTCTGATAAAGTAATTCATGCAGTCCCTCTTCCTCTGCCTACGTACCTATACCTATCGTCCCCTGAGAAAGATACCTCAAGTGGTATCCTTTTTCTCTTTTTTTGCCTCCCCTCAACTCTCAACCAATCACCTCATACATCTCTCTTCCTCTTGTAGATGGCTCAAATAGAATCTATTAGAGCTCATTCATATACTACCAATACAGTCAGTAGATCCTATTCTAAGTCTGTGTTGATTGATAGCACGAGCGGTGATATCCATTCGTCAGGAAAAGCAAGAAACATAAAAGTTGATGGCCACAGAAAAAATGACATCATCCATCACTCTTACTGCAATGGTAGTACTACTTCTACTATGCTATTCATGCATATCATATCTTGAACTACTATACAATGATAATAGAAATATACTCATAGCTCAGGGTGGTGGTGGCTCTAGCTTTGCAGTAGTGACTGCCTTCTCTACTTCATCATATCCAACTTGTACCCATCACTCTACAACATCTTCGCCATTGCATCAACTTAATTACAATCATCATAGAATAGGAAATGGTATACATTCAGCAACATTCACGACATCATCTTCTCCTTCTCGAAGAAGCAGCACTAAACTCTCTTCAACATCTTCCACATCAACTACCACTGAATCATCAAGTAGTAGCATAAGTAAAATAGAATTACAAAAGTTAACAATTAAACAACTCAAGTCATACATTACAGATAACTCTATTATAATACCCAAGGGTATGAGTTCTACTCTGAAGTTAAAGAAGGATATTGTTAATTTTATTTGGGATAGTATATCTAGTAGTGGAGGGTTGAATGGCAGTGAGTTGAATGGCGGTGAGATTGACAAAGTTGATGTCAATGGCGATCTGAATGGTCAAGAAGCAGACGCTGGTGTAACCACTGATTCAGCAGAGGAACAATCTACATCTACAACAAAGAAGAAGAAAAGATCAGCCATGATGGGCACAAGAATGCCTCCTCTGCCCTCCTCAGACGAAGAAGAACAAGACCAGAGCAACAACAAAGATGATACACCATACATATTAACACCCAAAGATCGTATAGTCTTAGACGTATTACACCGATATCCACCATTACATGATTCAATAATAAATGCATGTACAGATCCAGACTCTGATCACTTACCACTAAAAGGAATAACAACATCCAACATTGAACATTGCAATCTAAACGCACTCAATTATGAAATACCAATGGGTATAGGTGAACATGATATACGACATTCCTATCATCCAATGATATGCAATATATCACAATCTGACTTGGATATTGTATTTGTTGGTACTGCCAGTTGTACGCCAGGCGTGACGCGTGGTGTTAGTTGTACGGCGTTACGGCTGAATTGGAGAAGTCATAAATGGACATCCGATAGTGAAACTAAAGGTGGAGGTACCAAGAGACAAAAGAAGGATAGTAAAACACAACATGTAGATGAACGTGGTAGCCCAACAGGCGGGACATGGTTATTCGATTGTGGTGAATCAACCCAATTATCAATCCAACGCACATCCTCCATCAAACCTGGTAAAATATCTAAAATCTTTATAACACATTGTCATGGTGATCATAGTTTCGGTTTACCGGGCCTACTATGTTTAATGGGTACTGACCGATCACGGAATGACCCGCCCATTGATATTTATGGTCCCGAGGGTTTACGAATGTGGTTACGTGTTGCTGTACGATATTCAGTATCAAGAGTAGTACCGTGTTATAGAGTGCATGAATTGTTAGATGTACCAATGGCACCGGAATGGGAATTGGGACATCGTAATAATGGACGATTCTATTATCAACTAAAGAGGGGTAGAGATGGTAATATGAGAGAAAAGTATGGCAATGGTAATAACAATGGTGGTGGAGGAAGTGGCAGTAGGAGGAGAAGACAATGGAAAATGCAAGGATTGGCAGGAGAAGATCCAGTTAGTTGGATAAGTCGAGCACCAATGATTAACTTAGAACCATCGAAGGACTTTGGTGAGATTGAGGGTGGTCGTGATATATACCCGCAGTATGATCATCCACAGAGTAATGACGGTGCTCCTGTGTGGATAGTTGAGGAAGATGATGATGTTACCGTTACTGCCGCGCCAATGTCACACGGAGTGCCGTGTGTTGGGTATGTTATACAGGAACATGATCGACCAGGTCGATTGAAACCTGAGAATGTCTTACCAGTCATAGAGAGAAATCGTGAGGGATTGATAGAGTCTGGTGTACGTAATCCTATGAAGGTTATGGCAATGGTAAAGAATTTAGATGTGGGTAGTTCGTATACTTTCCCTGATGGGACGATACTGCGGCAAGAAGATGTGGTAGAACCACCACGGTCGGGACGGAAGGTTGTCATATGTGGAGATACGGCTGATTGTCGAGCATTAGAAGGGCTTGCCCAGAATGCCGATGTTGTTGTTCATGAAGCGACCAATACCTTTCTACCAGGTGTAGATAAGGATGGAAGTACTAAACTTGTTACACGAGATGCCAAGATACACGGCCATTCAACTCCCTTCATGGCTGGAGAGTTTGCAAAGCGTATCAATGCCAAGAAACTTGTTATGAATCATTTCAGCGCACGATACAAGGGAGATCAATCAGTCGAAAGTATGACGATCATGACAAGGATGGAAAGACAGGCCATAAAGGCAAGTGGTTTATCTGAAGAGTCGGTCGCTGCCGCTTGGGACTACATGGTCCTTCCAATACCAAGAAATGAATAGAGGAGAGGGTATACATGTACTCTATTATGTGTTATAAGACATTTGGTGGGCTAAACTTAAAGTCCAAGACACACCAGGCATACCAACCGATAGATGAAATAAATCAAGTCGAACCATGAGAGATACTCCATTTCTTGTACCGTTCACAAAGATCAGCACTTGTACTATGAGCTACTGTCGACACGGCATCGTTAAAGTCTTGAACAATTATAGGATTCCTCTTCATCATGAGAGACATTTCTGAATCAGATACTCCATCCATCACTTCTAGATGTTGCAACATACGTCGGAGTGGTTTCATGGCAACTTCTTTACAGAGAGATTTAATATCACTTCCACTATACCCCTCGAGAAGAGAGGCGCTATTGTCAAGCACCTCAGCTTTGCTAAATGAAGGCGAGAACTCAGACAAATGAGATTGTATCATGTTCTTTCTACTTTCTTGATCTGGAAGTGGAATCATGATCCTCTTTTCCATTCGCCGAAGAAAAGCCGAGTCAATATCCCATGGTAGATTAGTGGCCGCTAAGACGAATACATCAGAGTTGTTCGCCAACAAGCCGTCCATCTGCACAAGCAACTCGGTCTTCATTCGACGACTCGACTCGTGCTCAGAAGCTTCATTCGCAGACGAGGACCCATTGCCTCCTCCTCGATGTGACATGATCGAGTCTACTTCATCAATGAAGATCGTTGAGGGTGAATAGTGTCGAGCAAGAGTAAACAGCATACGGATGAGTTTCTCGCTGTCGCCTCGATACTTGCTAACAAGTGATGATGCTGAAATGTTGAAAAAGGTACTGTCACTTTCCGACGCAACTGCCTTTGCTAATAATGTCTTGCCAGTGCCTGGACAACCATACAGAAGAACAGACTTCCAAGGTGATCTCAAGCCTGTGAAGAGCTGAGGATACTTTCGTGGAAGAATGATAGCTTCTTTGAGTAATCTTTTTGCGGAATCCAAGCCAACTATATCTGACCATTGTGTATTAGGACGCTCCTCGACTATATCCCTTCGAATGGTAAGAGCAAGTGAGCGGAGCTCTTGATCACCATCAAATGAAGGCAATGGCTTTAATGATTGGGAACGAGTTGGTTCTACATCTAGTTGCGTAGTAGCGGCTTGATCACCATTCACTGTGAGGTTCGGAGTAGTAACAAGGAGGCTAGGAGTAGTAGTATCATCTTCATTCAGTGCCCTCTTTCTTGATTGAAGAGGCTTGGTAGTGGTGGGAGTATTTATTGACAATGGAGGCAGAGTAGTATGATCAGTACCCCGATCTCTTGTTGTCAAACGACGTTTACTACTTCGTGGATGCCTCTTCGAGCTTTCATCCGATGTATTCTGCATATTAGTGGTATTGTTTTCTCGACAGAAGATTGGCCGTCTACCAAACTTGAGTCGATAGCTTTCGTCGTATTCTTTGAGTACTTGCGATAAGTCGATGTTGTCGGCAACCTCATACTTCGCTAAAGAGTCTACAGATCGAGTCTCGCGTAGAAGAGTTGTCGCCGTCTCGATGTACCCGTTTGTTTGTAGGTGAGATAAGATGAGCACAAGAACATCTCTTTGCCGTTCTGTTTGACCTTTCTCTTCAAGATATTTCGACTGGGTAGCGGCCTTAATTGAACTGAGTGATGACATCGATCTTATTTACCGCGACGGATTGCGATGTCAATCAAATTTTCTTTGATCAACCGCTGATTGGAAAGGTGACTGCCCTGCACCACACTTTCAATAATGGTACGCTGAATAACGAATGGTAGGACTGGTAATGATATGTTTCTTTCTTTCCTAACAAACTCAACGTTGCGCTCTTCTTGATTCATATGTTACTTTGTTCTAAATGCTAGATGAGCTAGACTCTGTTCCAAAAGATACTCAGGTGAGAGATGGCTACCCGTGATGACTCCTTGGGTGATTGTTTGTTGAATAGTAGAGGGAAGTGCAGCTAATTGAATGGTATACTTATCGTTGACAAAACACAGTGTTTCTTTGGACAGGTTCATAGGCTTTTTGGGATGCAGTCGTTTGTATCTTTCACCTCTAGATATATTATTTCTTCTGGCAACCATCAACTATCAAGTAGATAAACTATTTTCTACGATAGGCAAAGACTAAATCTAGGCAATCTTCTTCAAGTAGTTGTTGATCTGAAAAGCTGTCATAAGCACCTTTAGTGATTGTTCGTTGAATGTTAAGGGGAACACGGCTAATTGTATGGAGTACTCTTCTTTGACATATGTTACAGTTTTGTCCGATATTATTGTCATACCTTTCATTGGAAGGAATTTTGAGACTGAGGTTTTCGATTTTGGCTAAGTCCCTCAAAATAAATATTTGGGCAAAAGTAGCATGGAACCGAGCGGTATGTTTCACTTCCTTTCGATTCCGGCATCGTCTCTGTTTTCATAGATGTATCTATCGATTGTTGTGTAGGACTTGGACTTACCTCAGTCTCGGTTGATTCTGGTTCATGCGCCTTTGTCACCTGTGTTGGGTTTACCGACAGAGATTTTGTTGAGGCTATGCTAGATTCAAGCGATGGAGATTGGGTAGTTGGTACCTCATT
>Ga0075439_12458_pt1 | contig 26983 bp, 23 predicted proteins | sample MintriSingleCell_FD_74264 | JGI IMG/M metagenome (GOLD analysis project Ga0075439, IMG submission 74264) | Marine eukaryotic communities from Monterey Bay, USA to study complex ecological interactions - Minidiscus trioculatus JGI Plate_4_G5... | ecosystem: Environmental > Aquatic > Marine >... | reverse complement strand
AGTAGATGAAGTATCAGTCCATTCCTTACTCTTGACAGTACTAATACCATGATGACTCCGTCTTGATGAACGTAAACTTGGTGCTTCACTTTCCTTGGATGTTATATTCAATGTACTAATACGTCCCCAATCTCGTGAAAATACATCCATTATACTCTGTCGTATACCTGTATCTATTGCAATTACCTCCCATTCTTCCATATTGGAATCATTCGATATTACTCCCCCTTGATCTTTACTACTACCACCACTTTTATTCCGCCGTAATGATAATCCATGATGATGACTATGACCGGGTGTTGATAATAAACCCACCAATCCACCACCACTGCCATCTTCAGAAGATGTATTATTCAATCGACATAATTGATTAATAGCAGCAGTATTACGTTTTGAATCCATCTTTAACATATTCCGTCCCCGTTCATACCATCCTACACTAAAAACCTCTTCAGCATAATCTAATATCATTTCAGTAGCCGCAATTATAGCCTCTACATCATTTAAATGTTGTATACACCATATACTACTAATAGATGGTCTAATTAAGTAGGGTGATATACGTTGTACAAATCGTCGTTGATATCTGGGAGTACTTGCATAAGAACGTAATTTTGATAATGCAATTAATACATCACCGGAGGATTGGGAGAGTGTTGATATTAGTAAGGGGGATAGGGCACCCATTATTTCAGATGTTGATAATTGTTTTTTATTGCCTTTTCGTCCTTCCCCGTGACTTGGTGTTGATGAATTGTTTCCCCCGCCCAAACCACTGTTGTCACTAGTATCAGTATTATTATTATTTAAATCTAATAATGCCAATCCAGCACTAACAATACCATCGTAACATTTACTCAATCCTTCTAAACTTTCTAATTTGTTTATTGATAATGATTCAATTAGTAGTGCGGCACTGAGGGATGGTGTTAATTTCTTATTATTTGTATCTCCTTGTAATTGTTGGGATTGTTGTTGTTGGGATTGGGAGAAGCGTTGGGATAATGGAATTGATAATATTTCATTTTCAGATTTTATACATTCATTTTCCAATTGGTTTATATCCCTTTCCTCGTTACCCTCCCCTTCCATACTACTACCACTCTCAATACCTCGTTCACCATCCTGCATTAATTTTAAATAATCAAATAATACCCCATTTCTTAATTTCATAACCTCTTTAATCTCACCTTTTAAATAATCCCTAGCTGTAGATTTATCAGATGCGGTTATTATATCAAAATATTGTAATTTTCGATAATTAAATGGTAAATTTGTATTATTACTACCACTGCCGCCTAAGGAGGATGGATTAGTAGGTAAACCTTGTAATCCTATAGATGAATATTCCATTGGTGTTGGTATATAATATGGTTCTTTTATTCTCTGTTCTCTTGCTAATTTTAGTTGTTGCATATGCTTCACTCCACCACTACTGTTGGTATTTATACCACCACCACTATTAGTTATTGTAATAATATCTAAATACTCGTCTTCATCTGCTGAACTATATTCACCACCATCATCTTGTATTAAATTATCTCTTAGTTGTTCATTGATGAATAATTCCTCTTCCTTACTAAAATTAATGGCATTACCTCTAACTTTTTTACTTATACTATTCTTACTGTTTAATGTATTTTTGGCATTTTGAAGTAGAGATTTACGACATTTATCATTACTTAAATAATATTTAGTTATTATACCTTGTTGTAATGAATTGTTTATAGTTGATAGTACTAATAGGTTTGTATAGTTTGATTTGGGTGGTAATTTTGGTATTGTTGGTAAGGTATTAGTTGATGATGATGTTGAGTTGTCAGTTTTATTGGCGGTTGTTGCTGGGTTATTATTGTTAGAGGTTGAGTTATCGGTGGTGGAGTTATTAGAGTTGGATGATTCACCTACATTATCATTAGATGGCGGCGGTATTGAATTATCGCCATCCCCTATAGATGAAGATGTAGTATTTGCAATATCATCATCTGGTTGGGGTGGTAAACTTGCTAAACTATCACCAACAACATTATTATTACCCTCTCGACTAGGACGACGTTCACTGCCGGCTATCAATCCTCGACTTAATCTACGTCGTCTTAATGGTGATGGTCCTTTTGTTGTTGACATTATATTGTATATATACTTGGTTGTTTATATTAAGCCGTCGTGGCGGTATTGTTTGGCGCCATCATCTCTGCAATAAAATAAAAATGCTAACAGAAAATAGAGTCCTTTCGCGTAATTCTGTCTTAGGGCATGCTAAAATTTCTCTCTTTGTATGTGTATCACCAATACGCTAGGTACTCATCACGGCTTATTGTGAGCTGCTGAGTGTAAAACATGGTCAGTAACACTCCCAGCATGATTGTGGGGCCCTCCATCATACTTTTACACCCACATGTTGGCAGGTTTCATGCCTCAGGTATCAGGAAAAAATCTCGATTTTCTGCCAAAGCCAAAACATCCAGGCAAGCTTGGCCATCAAGTGGGGGTATAGCAGCATGTAGGTTGTTGAATATTGGTTGTTTGATGGCATTGTATAGGTGTATAACAAGTGATGAACACTCTAAGTATGATTGTAAGTCCCTCCATCACACTTCTACAGCCACATGTTGGCAGGTTTCATGCCTCAGAGTATCAGGAAAAAATGTCGATTTTCTGCCAACATCCAGGCAAGCTTGGCCATCAAGTGGGGGTATGGCAGCATGTAGGTTCTTGAATAATAGATGTTTGGCATTGGTTAGGTGTATAATAAGGTCAGTAACACTCCCAGCATGATTGTAAGTCCCTCCATCACACTTCTACAGCCACATGTTGGCAGGGTTTCATGCCTCAGATCAGGAAAAATCTCGATTTTCTGCCAACATCCAGGCAAGCTTGGCCATCAAATGGTGTTATTGTTATGCCATGTTATCATATTTTTAATAAGTTAAAATAGCAATGTTATATGTTTCTAGAGAAAACTGATCCTGAATGTCATTTTGCTTTTATCTGACATTCAGTTCAGTTTTCTCTGTCAACACTTAGAGTTTTTTTTATTTTATATTTTATTTGCACCTTTCCCTGTTCCCCCAGTTGTACTTTACATTATTTTTATATATATTTTTTTCACTTGCCTGTCCCATTTAGATGGCTTGCTCCATTACAGTTCCTTTGAAGGATACACCAAGTTTTATTTTCACATCTTCTTCTGTCATCTCTTCCCAAACACCAGTGTCATACATGATCACGTAAACACCTCTGATTGAATCATAGTTCTCAATTTTACCCATCAATGTACCCTTCTTGACTGGTGTGCCAATTTTGAACACATTACTATGTTCAATATCTTGAACTATTGAACAGAAATTGAATTCTGCTGGTTTGACCGACAAGGAATCAATTGTTGTGCCACGTAGATCAAATTCGAACGAGTCCAATTGATCTTGAAGCTGATCAGGCTTGTTTGCTCCTTCGTTGACCATCCTAGATTGTCTCACATGTGCCTCTCTTGTGCTACTACTCAACACATTGCCGCCTTCTCTGTTTTTATTGTTGTTTTCTAGTCTGTTGTTATTTACTGCCATGGACAAAGGTATGCTAATTGCATGACGTCGTTTCTGTTTTCGTTTCTTCACCTCTTTTTTCTTCTTCTTACCAGCCAATGGTCCTGTTCTATTGTAATCAAGTGGAGTTGCATTCTTACCTGAGGGTGCTTGTGGCACACGAGATTTACCCCTAATGCCATTCTGACCAACTTGGATCTGCTGTTTCTGATTTGTTTGATGGGATTGGATGTGTTGATGATGCTTAGACTTGTCCTTCCAAGACACTTTTTTTGGAGATGCCTTTGTCTTTCTAGGGACATGCCTAGCAGCATTTGAGGTATTGAATAAGCTCATTTTTTCAGTTGTTTGACTGATAGAATACAGTGCTAGTCTTTGTTGTTCTTTGTGTTTTCTTTGTCAAGCAATCTAGTCTGTGTCTAGTGTTGATGAAAGTGAGAAGAACGAGAAAAGAGATGAGAAGCAGCTTCCAAATAAAGGTGTATCCAGATGACACCTACCTGGTATCTTATAGATTAAATTCTGACACCAACAAGAAAGTTCTTTTTTGCAAAGGGGAGTCTTTGTGCTTTGTTCTGTGTCAAAAATCAAAACTCAAAATCACTTTTTTGCCAAAAAATACCTTTTCTGTGTTTGTGAGCAAAATCAAGTGTTATGGACCTTGGATGAAAAATTATGAGCACATGGAGTGGCCACAAAAAAATGCCTACACAAACGCGCATACGTAGGAATTAGTACTCCCAAGATACCCAAGATGTCATAAAGTGATACTCCAACCATTTTTTGCTCAGGCATTTTTACCAAGATACTAAAAAGATACCTTCAACTTAGTGAATAAAAGTCTGTTTGCTCGCTATAGAATAAAACTTCTCCCTAGCTTACATTGGTTTATAGAGATATAGTGCAGGAGTACTACTGATGTTAATAACAAATGATAAGATATATCATATTCTTGTTTGTGCATTAATTACTATTGTGACGTTCTTCTTTTTGGTTAAAGTACTCGAGTGCTATAAAAGGATTCGTAACAGAAACCAAGTGACAACTAACAATGATGTTGATGTCGAAATAGTATTGCCAACCACCGACGAGGTGTTCGACAATGCTGGAACTATGTACATGCAAAAGATATGCCTTATACATTTACCATCGAGAAAATATCTCATCATCGGTATAATATCTGGACTTGTAGCAATGACAATCGGAGTTATAAAAGAGATCATGACAAATACAATATAGTATGGATTGGTACCGCATCTTGGGGTGATATACTTGCTGATTTCATTGGAGTATTATTAGGTTATATATTACTTTTACTCGGTTATAGATGCAACATCCTATACAATGATTATGGAACATGACATAAAAGAGACACGTATGATTGTTCGTTCATATGATGTGCACATCTTATTTATGCACAACATGATATAGTGATTATTCGAGCGTCGACCAGCAACATATGCAATGTATGCTTTTATAACGATGAACAATGCTTAATACCCTGTATGATGTGATACGCCATTACTTCACAAAATGAGCTGCACTACATCAAATCACACTTGCATTATGCATTACACTTTAGAGTTGATCAGTTAAACGACCTGTTTTGGGATGGATTTGTGTTGTTGGTATCAACACGAGCTCAAAACCAAACATGTCATCAACCATGTCACATATTGGTTTTGTCTCGTCACTCAACTTGATGAGTTTTATATCTGTAACATCAACACTACCCCTTTTCAATATTGCAAGACGATAGGTCTTTAGGGCATCGCCTTCATAATCAAATATATTGGGACAGCGTTGCATCAACTGTATAAACTCATAGTAAAATCGACGTCGGCGCATTATATTTTCGTCTCTTTGCTCTTCAATAATCTCACGAATTGTTATGAAATTATTGGATTCGTCGACGGTTATAGTTTCAGCAACGTCCGACAAACCACCGATTTCATGCCCGACATAGTAAGAATGCTCCTTCTGATCCTTACCCTTCCATGGATTTGGATGGGTGTACGTCCTAAGATTGATAAAGTGCTTCATTGTACAGTACTAAAGTGAAGTAGAGAAAGGATGATGGTTGTTATTAGATATATCACAAGCACGAGTTTCACTTACCTCCTAACACAACACGAAATCGACTCGAAGTATCTTTTGGTGGAAATGATAAGGCCGTAAAATGACATGACGATGTGTTGGTGATCACAGAAATTAAAGAAAATAAACTAAAAAAAAGTGAAAAGCAAAACAAACTCGACTCCCACTTTTTTGTCTCCCCTTCACTTTCAACGAGATGAGCGAAAGCCTAGACAAACATCTATCGAAACGAGTCCAAGTCGAGCAGCATATAAAACCAAAGATCAATAAACACTTACACACGATCGATGAAATAGACACTGGATATTCTTGAGCAACGCTAATGACTTACTCTTCATCAGAAGTTACTTCTTTGTTTTTGAGTAACGTCGTCAATATTGATATTATTAACATTGGAATTACTCTCATTGATAGAGAAATACTTGCTTGCTTTAATACATTCCACTTTATTATAAAGCAGTTGCACTAAAAAGAGTATACGAGATCATACTGGATTGAATTAGATACATGCACGACGACTGATACAACAAGAATGAGTAAATCTGAACTGCAAAGGCTAGAAAAAGAGTCTGAACGATTTACAATTGAAATCAAACAGAAGGAAACGGAGAACATTAGGCTCAGGGAAGAGATCGATACCATCAAATCTAAGATAGCTGAGAGCAGAAAGACGTTAGATGAGATATTGCAGGTAAGCTTTCTTTCTTATAATCGTGTCTTTATACGTACATAACCTCAGTATGACATATACATCAGTTGATATTGCTCCATTTCAGGGACGACAATCAGACAACAATCAACAACTCAAAATGAAACAGATTGTTGCTAGTAGTAACTTGTCGCATAAGAACGATACAAGAGCAAAAGAGATTCTTGAGCTAAGATCACAGTTGAAGAAGCTCCGAATGAAGACCTTTCCTTCATTTGGTACTACCACATAAGAGAATCATGTTAGGCGGACATGCAATCGATGGGTGTTTGGGGAGGTGGATGTAATGTGTCGAATCGTTTAATACAGAGGTCAAGCTATCTCCTAAACATTAGCATTTAGACTTAATTTAACACATACATATACACTTTACTCGGCTATCAGCTCTTTTGCTTTTATTTCATTTCATGGCAACTCTTTCGTCTCTAGCTCGTTCTCCCACAAAATTCTATTATATACAAATAATATACAAAGAGAGATACTCAATAACGACCACTCAACCTGTTGTAGCAATTTAATCTTGAGTTTCATACCCAAAGTTGATAGGTCATCATCATATCTCTTATAAGACACTGGATCATATGATACAAGTAGTCAATATCCCCTACTTTTGTTTCAGTTCATTTCGTTCCATCCACTGACGAGTTGTATCTCCGATATCTTGAGCAATCTCTTCTGCTGCATGTGGATGTCCAACTTTCATTGCATTCGTTGACATATCATCAATGAGTTGAGAATCTTGGAGCCAACATGCAACTTCCAAACCAATCGTCTCGGGATCTTCACAGAAATCCCCAAAGCCGCCGTTCAAGACAATATCAACATTGCCTGCTTCTTGACCGGGAAGATGAGAGGTTACCATGATCGGAAGCCCAACAGCAGCAGCCTCGGCAATTGTGCCTGGCCCAGCTTTGGTTACAAGTATGTCGGCAGCGACCATGTATTCGGCCATATTAGTTGTAAAGCCTAAAGGTATGACGTCAACATCCCCAGGGACATCTGCTATATCCTTCCCCCTTGCAGATTTATCAGCCGCTCGATCTAATGCAAGTTGAATCCTCCTACTACGATGTGCATGAATTGACAAGATTTTGGTATAAAATCGAGACTTCAATGACTCATATGATTGCAAACTTTGTGATACAACCGTATCCCAACATCGTGTTTCTAAATCCGACTTGAGTTGTTCATTCCGACCACATACGACACATATCGTTGCATCCACTCCCTGTGTACGTAACTTGGCATATAACTCATTTACAATGTCAGATAATGAACCAACTCCTTCCCCTCCACCCATGACGAGTATCATACGCTTATTCGTATTGATATCCAATTTCTCTTTCATTTTCGTTTGATATGCTTTCCCTTCAGGTGTGGTACGATCACCCATTGCATTTGCCTCCTTGGCAAAGTCATATCGTATGGGCAAGCCACTCATCATAATCTTTTCATCTGGTACACCACCACGGCTTTGTGCAATCTGTTTTATAGGTTCAGAGGCCAAGTATATTTTATCTACATCTTTATTGAACCATGTACAATGTCCAGATCCAAAGTCGGTAACTACCGTGAAGAAGGGGATATCTCTTTTAATCTTTTCGGATATCTTTCTTACAGAGAAGAGGGGAACATAATTCATTGTTGGATGTACTGATACTGTTGTGTTAGTTTGAGAGAAAGAGCGAGCGAGAGACACAAGAGGAAAACAAGTGAGAGAACATTCCATATACACGACAAGCACAATGCTCTCCATCTCAAGCAATAATCAATCCAAATCAATATACAACAAACAAACTGAACACTTACCAACAACATCAGGATTATAAGCCTCCATCTTCTCCCTAATCAAATCCTCATTCATATAATACGAATGATAATCAGCAAACTTGGCATATAACGCGTTATTACTAACATAATACAATGTACGCCACTTCCACGGAGTTGCACTGAACGACTTGTATGTATTCTTAATTGTGTAGTATGGCCAATATGGCGAATCATCCCATATATCTAATAGGTCATATGTTGTTCCGGGGTAGAGACGTTGGAATTGATTTGCAAGGGCTTCTGCTGATGCTCTGTGTCCACCGCCTGTGTCACTTGATAGGAAGAGTATTTTTAATGGTCGTTTCGACTGTTGTTGTAATTGTTCTATTGTATCTGCTACATTTGCTGTTTCTTCTGTTGCAGTAACTTCTGCTGTATTCTGTTGTTGATTTGTAGCAACGGATAGTGAAGATTTTGTACTGCTATGAACAGACGTTCTTCTAAGAGACGGTGTAGTATTTGAAAGATTTGGATGCTTTGCAGTAGTAGTAGGGGCATTGGCAAAACCACCTCCTGATATTTGAGATGAGGTTGCCAACAGTACAGTTGGGGAACTGTTTTCCTCTGCTTTACTTTCAACTGCATTATTCTCATCAATATTGTATGAATCTAACGTCAGTGCACTTTCCTCTGTTTCACTACTTTCAACTGTATTGTTCTCCTCATCTTCTATATCGGTGTATAAAGAATTATATGAAGGTGCATCTCCGCCATAGGATACCACTCCCCAAGGTGACTGTTGTTGAGAAGAGATATATCCATTATGCTTCTTTGCAGTGGTAGTAGTACCATCTATTATAATAGCCAGGCATAGTACCACTGCACATATGCCTTGCATCTTTTCTTGTGTTGTGTGCAAAAGAACAATTTCTCTTGACAAAGTATCTTTGTTTGTGTGATATGTCCTGTTTTCTACACCCACAACCAAGCTAGCAGCCGATAGATAAAATCTACAATATTCGACCTACTATGCTAGGTCTGCTCTTCGTGTATTATTGTTCTACTCATGCCAATAGTAAAGAACATAGCAACTGTTTTTGTCATTGTTTTCTAAAATCAGGGAAAGGAAGAGCCAAACTTCAAGGTATCCTCTCATAGAGTTTTCTCACATGAAAACTGATATGTGAGAGAGAGATTGAGAGTGTTGCTTCAGTTGTATTATTATTGGTATATTATATATTAGGCTGGCAGAAGAGAGGAGATCTGTAGATATCTCCAAACTACTTAATTTGTGTTTATCAGACTTGGAATGGTCGGCATATTATCTCCACTACTATTAGCATTTGCAATTAACAAAATGATTTCAGAAGAAGAAGGTGATGTGATTAGTAAACTACGATCAATAGGGCTAGATACGAAGGATCTTCCACAACATGCCGAGTTACGTCGAGCTAGTATATTAGTTCCTCTATTTGAAAGAAGCAAATCATCACAATCACAAACATCGACATCAGATTCCAATAATATACATGTATTATTTACACAACGTCCTCAAAGAATGAAATCACATGGAGGAGAAGTATGCTTCCCGGGAGGCAAACAAGACAAAGAAGATGAAGGATGTGATATACAAACAGCATTTCGAGAAGCTAACGAAGAGATTGGATTAGAATATGAGCACATTGAGAGTATATCTAGAATGGAGACGATAGAGAGTAAGCATGGACTATGCGTGACGCCCATTATCGGCTTAATACAGCCTTCGTCAAAAGCTGAACCTTCACAGTTGCAACTGAACGAAGACGAGGTAGAGGCCGCTTTTGCAGTGCCACTCATACATTTTACAAATGACGACAATTGCTCAATAGAAACAATCAAGTGGAAAGGATACGAGTTTCCTATGAGAACATACCTCTATGACGACGAAGAGAGTGCATCTCAATACAAAATCTGGGGTTTGACTGCTCATGTTGTGCACCAGGTTGCAATGCATGCTTATAGCAACACTGATACCAATAAGTCTTGACAGTTATGATAAGTAATCAATCTTCTTGAGTCTCTAGTTCTAGCAGTATATTATTAACACTTTTTATGTTTTGTCGGTTCTAGGTAGTGCCTTGCAAACATCATGCATAAGTACATATACTCTTGTATACAAAACTTTTATGTTAATTGTTGGTTGCTTAATCTCCTAACAGGAAAGTGTGCATCTTCTAGAAACTTACACACTCAATCTCTAACTCTAGTTATCCCAATACTTAATAAGAAGACAGAAAAGACTATCAAGACAAGAAAGATATTATTTATACATCCACCTTGGGAAGACCGTCGACGGCGGTACCCTTCTTCTTCATACCCCATCCCTTAGCTCCACCATACTGTCCACTTCTAACAACATCAGGTGATGGCCAGATCTCTCCAGACTTACCCATGTTAAATCCACCCATGGGTTCCTTATCAGTAGAAAGTTGATCAGCATAAAAGATTCCACCACTTCCTACCAAACGGGGGTAACCATACTTCTCAAGCCACTTGGATCGAAGTGTTGCACCCTCTCCTCCCAAAACACCCTTCTTGGCATTACGTGCCTGTTCAGTTGCCTTCATCTTCTCAATTTGACGTGCTTCATTGTTTGAGGTGGCAGTAAATCCAATAGCCTCCCAAACTGATTCTACACGGGGTGGTCCAAGGTAAGTTTCGCCAATTAAGGGAAGGTTAACTGTGAATCCAGGTAGACCAAATAGAGGTTCACATTCTTCCTGCTCCTCTGGTGTCTTTGTTAATTTGTATCGAAGTCCGTCAGAATTAAGTCTCTTCTCAAGACCAACTTCTGAAATACATTGCTCTCCACCCCATAAATCATCAAAGCCAATTCCTGATCCTCCTAAGAAACCAAAGTCTATATCATACACAAATATATGCATAAAACGTCATATTAGTTGGGATATCATATTGCAATTATTATTATAGCATAATATTATACATAAAGAACTTACCCTCCATCTTCATCTCATTTGCGTTAACACGCTTCTGAGGACGAGCTGTAACTCCAACATTTTTCTGACCAAGAGATCGAAGAGTTGATCGGTTAACCGAGTAAGCGGATGAACCACCTACGGCAGCTAGAGCAATTGCGGCACTGTACTTCATCTTTATTGGTACTTAAATAGCGGCTAATAGTTGAATAGCTAATGATGAGGAAAAATAAAGGTGGTAAGGATACCATATGTATCCTTTTTTTGCCACGCATGTAGAAGTACGTAATTAGCTTTACTTTCGAATTCAGATTACTTAGCAATAAAAGGGGTAGGGCGATGGGGAGGACTAATATAATCTTAGTAATTCAATAATGTGGATGTACGGATTGTTATTAGTGATACTTTGTTTTATAGATTGCAGAGGGTTTGTATCCTCATCTCCGACAGTGACGGCCAAGAAGATACAAGATACCAGAGGTGTTGACTTAGTTGACACAAGATATGAATCAAAATGTCTTGTTGACATATCAACAACATCACTCAATGGCTTGTTTGGAAAGAAAGAAGAGGAATCATCATCACTTTCAGTGCCGACAAGAGTATTGGAGATATCGGTTTCTTCTATCAAGCAGGGAGGTATGGTGAGTGTATGTTTCTCCCCTGTTCTCTCCCTCTCTTTTATTGACTAATATTCTTGCAAACCATACAATGAAAGAGGTTTGCATTAGGATTACACATGATTAGTTTACAAGATAAGGGTACTTGGCGTGCTAATGAAAATAGTGCTACTAAACTTGATATGTTCTTCAAAGATAACTCTGCAATGTTCCAATTAGTATTGGACAATGATAAGATATATATTGATAGATATGGTCAACCGTCTTTAGCCTATGTGTTACAAGAAAGTTTAGTATTACATAAAGTATTAGACGAGATAAATAAACTGGCAAATGAGGTAGATGATATTGAGGAAGAGAATAGACTGATACAATTTGATGATCCAGATGCCATTGAGAAAGCGCGATCTACCCTCCCGGCACGACAGGCATAGAATGGGCAGAGAAGTTATTCAACAACTCGTGCAGTAAACTATGTTTCAATTAACACCAAAGTATCAGATATTGATCGATAATGTAGCTACCTAATAAGTACCTAGAACTATTATGGTTGTTCTATTGACTTCTTTTTCTTCTTTGATCTCTGTTGTTGGGTCTTCCGTCTCTTTCGAACGGGATGTTGCGAACTACTACTCCGCTTTTCTACAAACTTTGCAAATGCAGCACCCTTATCATTATCAAGCGCAATCTCAGTTGCAAAGTCTCTATCACCAAATCTAAGAACATCATCAACTCTTGCCAATTGTATCGGTATTTTCTTACAATCTCTCAAGTATTCATATCTCATTTTGATTACTCTTTCTAGTGGATATGAGAAGTAGGCTGGAAATCGAACAACCTCAAAGTAGTCAAACTGACAAACCTCTCTAAGAAAGTCCCACTTTGGCTTCAAATCATGTTCAACACTATACCCCAGAACTGGCGGCAGCCGTGTTACGAATCTCCCTATATTTCTAACCCCAATACCACGAAGGAATTGTACAACTGGTATCATATCCTTTTCAACATCTAGCATTAATGTTGCTGGGAAAGAACGCAATATGCTTGGTAAATCATCCTCATCAACTTCTATCAGATGTAGGAATTTCACTATATCCTTTATCCTTGATACATCATGCTCTAACAGTGTAGGGAAGGTTTGTATAGCTTTGGAAATATCGTCCTTCGACATGCCGACATCATTTCTTAAAAAGAAAACCATCTTATGTATATTGGTAACATTATGTCGGAACAAGGCATCTGGATGAGAAGATAAGATTTGACGAAAATCTCTAATGCCAGCACTCCTCTTCAGTATATTTGCAGTAGCCTCCATTGTTCTATAATTTTCATCTATCTTTTGTTGCCGTATTGTATTGTCTAACTTGAAGTATCCACGTATTTCTGAATCAGTATTAAGTGTCATGTTCTTACTTGATATTGCATCATTCAAGGTGAGGGGACGCTTGACGGGGGCTACTGCATCTAGTAAGTCAGCGCTTTGCCTCTGTCGTAGAATGGGCCCAATAGCACTCAACGGTACTTTTAATTGTGCACTACTGAGGAAGGCTACCAATCTGAATATAAGTGCAGGTGATCTACACAGGAGGGTCGGCAGCCTTGCCTTATCCCGTGCTATTGCGTTTGTGGAGGAGCCAAGGCTAACCATTAGGTCAACAACCTGTATTGCCGATGCTGACCCTTTCGATGTAAGTAAACCCGGAGTTCCGCGAAGGACCTTCCTCGCGTCATATCTTCTAAGCTTTAAGGTATCACTCAGTAACCCGACAAATGCAAAGTCCAAAGTTTTATCCAATGCAAAACTTTGTCTCTGCTGTTTACCGTCATTACTCTCACCAGATTGTATTGAATCGTCACTTTCTATAGTTCTAGCCCTCATCATAACAACGCTAGGTGTATGTGTAAATACAGCCGCGATATCATTCCCCGTGAGTCCATATTCTGTCATCACATTTATTACCCCATCAATATCATAACTACTAGCTGCTGCTGGAGACATACTCTCCATTATACCCTTCCGATCACTACCTACGGATGATGAATACTTTCCCGATTCCCATAATGCATCTCGTTCTTGTAAAAATCGTCGTATTCTACTTCGTGTAACTCTTGCGAGTACATAATCTTGAACTACCTCACCCGCATTGAGGGAAACATCACTGTCTACCCCCAATGCTTGTAATTTTAATGCAACCCTTTGGGTGTTATATTGACTAAGCCATGAAATATCTATTGGTTTATCTTCTTGAATGGCAGCCTCAGTAGACTGTACCTTTTCTTCTGTCGACGATTCTACAATATTTTCAGCTGTAAACGTTGGCAAGTCAACCTCCACTACTTTATTATTTTGAGCAATTTCATCATCTATTCTTGTAGTAGTTGGTACATTGCCATTTGTATTAGAACCACTGTCTTTTTGTGAGGATAGAAACCGCAGTAATGTTGAGTCAACTAATGGTGCCTTTGCTCTTTGTTTCCGCTCTTCGGCGGTGGACACATAATTTTGAGCTAAACGATACATGGGATAATGAATATGAGGTATTAATTGCAGTGTTAAATAAACATGGTGTATTTATCAATCCATATATAAATATATCAATAATACTCACCTATACCTAAGCTATCATTACTTGTTGCCCAAGCAGTCGAAGCAACCCGAAGAGGGGATGAAATTGAAGGTACTTTTCGCGGCGTATTGTGCCCATTGAAACTATATATATCACCAAATCTAAGAACAAGTAAGGCTATGATAAGCCTAATTGAATAATCCATATCCTAATAAGGTACACCCTCCAAATGGAGATTTTTTTGTGCACTTTTTTGGCCCAGTTTTTTAAGATGCCAACTCCGAAAAATCTAGTTGGTATTATCTGTTGCAACTAGTATTATTCGTTAAGAATATGTGCATATTGTTGTCCCCCCACTGCTCCTTAGCCGCCGCGCTAGTACAAAGATATTGTTCACTGCTCAACTTGAGTTTATTGGTTGATGTGCGTAAGCAAAAAAGATACCTATCTTCAACCGGTTGAGGTCGATACGTAGCCTGCATTAACTAAGGAACCACCTCTCCGTTTTGTCTTTTAATCTTTGTCCTCGTCCGTCCCTCTTCTTATGAGTCTCTACCATGGCGTTTTGGTTGGCAACTCTACTGCAATTGGCAGTGATTATATCTTTTACTATATCTTCATGTTGTGCGTTTTCTAGTCGGCCATTTGGCGGCGGTATATCTACTTCTACGTCACATAAAAGATACACATATCTTAGATCAAATTATTGCAATACACATAAGATGAACTCTCCTATATCACATAAAAGATACACAACATCTTATACGTTTGGAATATCACATTGCAATGCGCATAAGATGAGCTTGTCAGAGGAAGAAGAAGACGATGGATGGGGTGACGGCGGAACAGTAGTATCGAATCTTAGTACAGATGACTCATCTATGCCATCAGATAAGATCAGCAAGAACAAAGAATTAGCAAGATTACAAGATGATATTGCAGCAAAGCAAAATAAAAATAATATAGATTCAGTCAATTCAAGAGTCCGGGATATAAACTCTGGTAGCGGGGAGAAAGATTTGTTTATCCCAATCGTCACATTGATCTCCGTTATTGGATTCACTTCACTGTATGGCTATGAGATGCTAAGATTATATTTGAGAGGTGAGTTATACTTACCGTGGGAGAACTGATGATTATTAGCAAGAAATTGTGAAGTTGACAACATATAAGGATAACTCAAAACAAATCTTATACTTATGATCATTAGTATATTATGAATATGTGCAAGAAGTTCATATACTATTACCTAACAATATAAATGTACATACTGTACTATAGTACCACCCCCATCAAATGCAAACAATAGGGTCTACGCATGTTACTAAGAGATATCTGATAACTGATATCGTACTCTGATAGATACGATATCACCAGTACCTTCTCTCCCCGCCACGTGTAATCAAAATAGAGAAAAAAATAGACTAAAGATTATCTTCTATCCTAGCAGAGCTTCAATTTATTGAAGATTTGCACCCTATCACCCCTTAGATTATTCCCTACTACTATATTATTATTGCAAATATGGCTTACAAAGTTACTTTCTCACTTGGATGTGTCTCATACCATAAATTTGCTTTGTCCCCCGAGGATGCTGCCCGTCTCACATATGATATGTGCAAATATCATGGGCTGCAAATGCCATGCGGATCTTGGGAAATGAAGGTATGGGACACGTTTGAGGGACAGTATGAAACGAGTTCTATTACTGAACATATGATACGTGGTACAAGGGGAAAGTACCCCGACAAAGTGGAGTTTTGTCATTGTGTTATTGATCAATTGACAGAAAATAAAAGTAGTTTAGGGGCCATGAACATTTATGCTGCCGCTAATTTTCCACACACAAAAGAGCCAGGGGGAGGGAGACCCAAGTTTGAAATGTTCCAGGGTGGAAATAGGGTCACTGTTGAGTATGATGAAAGTGCGAATTGGAGTGTTGTGGATGATATTGGCCGGCAGCTAGATGATACAATCAAAAACACAAACGATGAGACCGAAGAACTGGATGCATTATCAACTTTGTTAGAAGAAAAGGTCAGGGATATTCAGCTCATGATGAAAAGGAAGAAGACGAAACAAGAGGAATGAATATAATTATATAACTCTCAAATAAACATGTTACTGTATGTATAATATGTAGGTATTATTCATTTACGTTTTCTTTTTGGTCGAACCTTCTCTGTATCTGCACTATCATTCTCTTCAGCAACTCCACTCTGTTGTGTTTCACTGCAATCTTCTTCTTCCAATCTAATCATTTCTCGCAATATCTCACTCTTCTCCATTGCAAGTCTTTTCTTAACTCTAACCGCATACATATTGGATGTTGCCTCTTCTACAAGCTTACTTGATGTACTATTGGTACCTCCAGCTGCACTTGTAACAGCCAAACTTTGTTGTTTATCACTTTCTCCAGTAGATGAAAAATCTCCTTCATGATTTTTATATGATTTCACTAAAGATGAATGTGGTGCTAACAGCTTGTGCAACTTCTTTACACCTGCCAAATATCCCACTCCATTAGAGCGTACTTCTGCTGTTAAATCCTCAAATGATCTCTCTCCCGTTTTCTCTGCTGCATCACTACTACTTTCATCTCTCTTTTCATTCGTCTTCTTTGATTTTGCAGTAGTCATCTCGGATAGAGCACTCGATACATCTGATGCGCATTCTAACAATGATAATACTATATTCTCAGCCTCATTTAAATCATCCAATACTAATTGTCGTTGACCGGCTATTGCTTTACGACGTGCAGCTGCTGCAATTTTCGAGTTGTGTATATGATCTTTGAGTTGTGTGGTACTTTCTACGGTATCTCCATTGCCTCCAATTGAACTTGATGCAGTGTTTAGACCACCCCCGGGTGATACTGGCTTTTTACCTAGAAATTTACCCCGTGTTTGCGATGATGATGGAGTATCATTGGAGGTATTAGACGATTGTGATTGTGATGGAGCTGATAGAAATTTACCTCTTACTTTTGGTGGCATTCTTATGTTTTTGGTATGATGTGAAGATCCGAAGCTGAACGCTGAAATCCAACAACAACAGTCACCGATGAAGATATATGATACAATAAAGGTTTAGAGGAGTGGTCTAATACTGAATTACTATTATATTGATAGGAGTTTGCGGTAATATCGTAGGAGGAGATCAAACAATGCAAAGTTGCAAATGGTATCCTGCAACTTACTTTTGAACGAGGCCGATGTCACTATTGCAACAAATGCCAATCATGGCCACGCCCTATGATATCTCATACAATCACTCACACTTGTATTGACCATTTGCAAGATTGTATATAAATGTCGGCTTCATTGCAGGTTGTTCTACGCCTTATTCACTGTCTTCAAAAAGGTATGTGATAAGTTGTGAAATTGCTAATGATTATGCGAAGTCGCTTTGCTACTGGCATTCATATCTAATATACATCTCTTATACTCACTGTGTTCTATGTGTAATACTTTTAAGAACGTGGTGCGTCATGTGCACTCGTGGGAGGACGACGGATTACAGCTAGTGATGATATATCTATAGATGAGACAGACGAAGAATACTCATATAAAACCAAATTGAGATCAGCACGAACTGCATCAAACTCGGCAATATCATCCTTCTATAAGAGTGAACAATGGATTAAGTTCTGTACAAACGAGAATAATGATTATGGTGGTTTTGAGTTGGCAGCTACATTGCATAGAATACGACAATTAGTTGATGGTGGAGTAGGGGGTGAAGACAAGTGGGATGAGAAGGAGAAGAGTGGCGACTATTGGAATTGGGACGAGGATCAAAACAACTTATTCTTTCATGATATATTAATGGAGTACAATTCATTTCTGCAGAGTATAATACAAGTCTTTGTGATTGATGAAGTTTATAATAGAAGGAAGGAGATACAGCTGAAAATTAATACACAGAAGGAGAATGAGTCCAGGAGGAACTCAAAGATTGCACTAAACATATTGGACTTGGTCTTTTCTTTTGTCAAACTAAAGGAGGCACTTGGTATGGAGAGGGCTACATTGACTGGTCTAATGACAAATACTTCAAATACTGGTACACGTCTTAATCTCATTGTGAATGATCTAGTCATGATTGTTGAGAATCAATACCAAATACTCTCAGATTTGAGGAATCAATCTGGTCTCGATTTAGACGCTGGGGAAGGTAGTAGTTCTATCTTGGATACGTCAAAAACCGAACCGAAGATGAAGGATGATAATCATTCTATTTTATTTAGACTTGTTCAAGAGGCAATATCGCCAAGTGAGACTATGAGATCTGTACAAGATCATGTGACAAAGGATTTTGATATTGAGATGTTTCAGAAGGCAATGTCTATGGGAGAATTTTGGGTTGGGTAAGTTTATATGTGTTACATTTTTATGCACATGATATGCACTTCTCACCGTTAAATTACCTTCATCACAGTATTACCACATATATGGATAAGCTACACTCAATGGAGCTGTTTCTTTTGGAGGAGTTGGAGAACTGCGAAGGTACATATGAAGATCTGAATCTTCTATCTCTTGCAACCGACACTCCAAAAACGAATACTCCGACTTCAACACCTTCCAAGTCAAAAGATATTGAAAGGGAGTGGGAGATCAGCCTATATGATGTACAATTTCACAAGAGAAGTAAGTATATGCTGTTGTATGCCTTGCCCACATGATATGGGTTCGATACTAACGACGTCCTTATTGTACTATCCCTGAACAACAATAATGTACAGTTGGAAGAGGATCAGCAGGTACAACATACAAAGGCACTTATTGCAATCAAGAAGTGGCAGTCAAAGTAGCCTCTACATCTGACATGGGCCTAGAAGGATGGCAAGCCGAGCTGTCGTCGTTGAAGAAATTGCATCATACAAACATTATCCGTTTCTTCGGTGCCATATACAACCCTTCACCAATCACCTATTGTTTAGTTTTGGAATATTGCAATGGTGGAGATCTAAGTGAAGCGCTTGCACATAATACACCGCCAAACTTCTTCACCACCGTTGCTTCTGGTGTGGCCAATGCCTTATACTATCTCCATAAGCTTGATTTTCTGCATAGAGATATCAAGCCAGGTAACGTCTTGATATCAGGAGACCTAACATCAGGATCGTTTGTTGCCAAACTCACTGACTTTGGATTAGCAGTAAGGGTTCAAAATACTTCTCAAAATGATAAGAATCTCACAGCTGAGACAGGTACATATCGATACATGGCCCCGGAGGTGATTAGACATGAACAGTATGATTATGCTGCAGATATATTTTCATTTGCTCTCGTGATGTGGGAGATAATCACAAGAGAGAAACCTTTTACATCAAAGTCTCAAATAGAAGCTGCTGCTGCTGTTGCAATTGAAGGCAAGAGACCACCATTCCCCGAAACCACACCATCATCTGTCAAAGAGTTGATCGAAAGCTGTTGGGCCGAGAAGCCAAGCGATAGGATGAAAGTAGAGGATATCATCAATTGCCTAGATACTTTGACTAGCGATATGGTTGTACAGGAATGGCTTTCTCATCCTACAAGTCATCAAGTTTACGCTGCAAAAGATACAGTTGATGCCCCACCAGTCATCATACAACCAAACAACAAGGTTCAGAAGAAGAAAAGATTATCCAGCTTATTCCGAAAGAAGGACTGAACATACAATTTTTTGCCACACACAATTTTGCATAAGATAAATGCCCTCAATTTTGATTAGATGCTTTTATACATCACTACCTGCATCATCGCCCATCATAAGTACAGTGCTTAATAAAGACCTTATCTTTCTTTCATACTCATCAATATCCTCTTTTTGATTATTTGCAAGTGATATCCACTCGTTTATCCTCTTCTGGTAGTCAGACCTCTCTGCCCTCCTCTTGGAATCCAACAGAGATAACTCCTTTATCATCGCCGCTTCAACCTTAGCACTATGTTCTGCAACTTCTTCCAATTCTTCATTGAGGGACTGGATAACAGTAGAACCAGACTCTTTGACAATCTTGAGTCGATCGCTTAGTACTGTTGCACGGTGCTCTGCTTGCCGTAGCTGGTCTTTAAGGTTTGCAATATCCTTTGTAGATTCATCAATATCGTTATCTCCAATATTGTCAACTTTGACAATATACTTACCCTCATGCACTTCTATTATATCCAAATCAATGAGCTGTTTCTTCGTATGATGGGGAAAGCTCTGTTGTATATCATCAATGAGGTCGATCCCATGTGTACAACTCGTTAGCACATCATCATCAGTTTCCTCCTCTATCATGTTACTAGCAACATTATTGGGAGCAACAAGACGACGAGCCAACTCCTTGACATCATTCGGCTCATCAATATCGAACATTAACTTGCCTAATGTTAAACCAACATCAATATCAGTAAGCGCCTTCATTTGACTGACAGCAGTCAGTGGATGACTCCATCGTACTCCTTTGAATATCTTTGATGGAGCGTGATATGGTATGGAAAGTAATCCGTACCCGCCATCATTAGCTGGGCATATATGAGCTTTTCCTGGTTTGTTTTCATCACTAGTAGAAGAAGCAATTTGCAACCCTTGTATAATCTCTTCCATTGGTAATTCAGGTGAGTCCATACCTAGAAATAGTACTGATTGGTTACTATCTTCTCGTGTATCAAGCAATTCTCGTGTTCGCACCAATGCATCTTCAAGCTTATCACCTAATGAAGATGACGTCAGATCTGCAGATGTAGATTTCATTGGCATTAATATCCAACTAATATCATTCAATTGTTCTTTATCAATATTAACATCTATATCATCATATATCATAGGATATGGCAGATTTAACGATTGTAATATTGATATCATTTGTGCCTCACCTGACTTTGGAGCATAGCATAATACTTTGAGTGTATTCTTTAATATTGATTGATTGCTTAATGATGTTAGAATGTCGGATAACATTGCTTGTGCAAGAGATGATGCTCCTTCAGCACCGAGGAGGGGAGCTAGCCGGGTTTTACTGTTAGGGCCTGGACACTTTGCAAAGACTACTATTGCTCCCCCTACACACATTGTATTATTATCTTCTGACTGCATTGTTAAACTATTTGTGAAATCGATTTATACCGAACGTGCTGATTGATTGAGATAGGTAGGTAATAGGGGAGACGTTTGATGTTTGAGAAGTTGTGTATCCTTTTGATAATCTTATATTACCGCCTGACTTTAAATATCCAAACAGAAGTTTGCATATATCGAGCGAGAGGGAGCATTTGTAGCAGAGATGATTTTAATGAATGTGGTAGGTATCCTTTTTTCAAAAGTGCCCTCATTTTGTTGTTATCATACCATGCATTTAATATAAATAGAATACGGCGTCAGGAATAGCTGATATAATAAGCATATCCTAATACCAATAAAGTATGAAACGATCGGCTGATGAAGCTCTTGTTGACGGCGGCGATATTGATGTAGAGAGCCATCATCGTACCGATCTTAATAAAGCAGCCTCTCTTCTTCATAGAACTGTCACTAGTTTAACAGCTAGTACAACTGATGATGATACTGATGACTGTACAATACAATCAAAGCAGAAATGCATTGAAGATGAACACATGGCAAAAACAAACACTAAGCAAATTACAAGACTAATTAATGCTCATATACTTCAACAAGATGGTACACTACTATCCGGATCATTAGATGTATCCAATGGACTTATAGCTGCTATACACAAGGACGGGTCATTAAATGATGAAGATATATCAAGTGTTATAGAAGTTGTTGATTGCAAAGGAAGGATTCTATCTCCTGGCTACATTGATATACAACTGAATGGAGCATATGGTATAGATTTTTCCAATGATTGTATTGGAGAGGAAGGTTTAAAAGCTGATGATGTACTGCATGTGGCAAATAGACTTGTAGAGACTGGTGTTACATCATTTTGTCCTACCATGGTATCATCATCGTCTGAAACATATAGACATATCATATCATTAATGGATACTGCTCGAAAACAACAGCAAGAAGAACAACAAGTTGGTGCCAATATACTTGGTATGCATTTGGAAGGGCCATTCTTTGCTAAAACAAAAGCTGGTGCTCATGATAAACAACATATCATATCACCTGTCAAAGGAATGTCATCAGTAGAAGAAGTATATGGAATTGATCAACAGAATATTGATATTGTAACACTTGCACCTGAACTATCCGGGGCATACAAGGCTATCCAATCAATGACTATTGCAAATCCTCATTCGATAGTAGTTTCTTGTGGTCATACCGAAGCTACATACGACGAGGGAATAAAGGCAATAGAATGCGGTGCAACACTCTTGACACATCTATACAATGCAATGAACCCATTTCATCATCGAAAACCAGGATTGGTAGGATTATTATCATCGGAAGTAAAACTTGGTAATATGAATTTAAAGAGACCATTCTATAGTTTGATTGTGGATGGTATACATGTACATGAAAGTGCAGTTTGTATGGCCTACAAGAGTCACCCTGATGGTTGTGTATTAGTTACTGATGCAATGACGGCGATGGGACTTTGTGATGGTGTTCATTCATTGGGAAATATGAAAGTTAGCATTGAAGGAGATCGGGCAACACTGGCCGATTCAGATGTTCTAGCAGGGAGCGTAGTATCAATGAACACTTGTGTAAAACGATTTCATAAATTTACCGGCTGTTCGATTGGCGAAGCCTTGCTATGTGCAACATTACATCCAGCACAAGTCTTAAAAAGGCAAAGTAGTTTAGGGATACTACAAGTCGGTGCTAAGGCGGATATGATTCTATTGAATGATCAATTAGATATACTAGAGACTTGGATTGGTGGTAAACAAGTTTATCAAAAGAAGATCCTAAATTAAGAAGTAGTAGTCTCCCGATACCTACTTTGATATCTTGCCTTCCCATAGATCATCTAAACGTTTGGGACTAGTATCGTCGCCAGTCAATCCTCCAAAGGTGTAGAACGTATCATTTCCATCGGTCGTTGCATCTCCCCAGCCTCTTGGCTCTGGCCATTCTTTCTCATCCTTTGGTTGTTCAATAGTCTCGACTAATGCACCACTCTCTTTATCAAGTATGACCAAATCATTAGCGAATCCACCAGCACCTTCATGTCCTCTAGTTGACTCAGCAACCTCACCTCCAAAGAGAAAACCAAGCCCTTTTAAAGATCCAAATGCACATACACTTCTCTTTCTCAAGTTTTCCAACCCAGTCATCTCCTTTTCTTCCCATTTGTTATTGCTGTAAATGTGTCCATCATTTGTTTCTTCACCTGCAAACCCGGCAACGATGGCAATCTTAACATTATCAGGTTCATTTGTGTTTGAAAGGGAAAGGATATTTGGGCCTCCCCTTCCGCTAAGGTGTGTAGAATGTTCAATAATTGATAAGATAAGAAGAATCCAAATTAGTTTTCATGTTCAATAGTTGATAAGATAAACAACTCAAATTAGTACTCAACACAATATATCAGAGCAGAGCTTGTCACGCATGCACAATGTCATATCTTCCTTACCGGAGAATAGATGAACCCAAACTTGTCCACTTATCATTAGTGGTATCGAACTTCCACAAATCATTTAATCTTCCATTTGCACCCACTCCCCCGAAAAGATATAAATTATTACCAATTGTAATCATCTTATGGAAAGATCTAGCTTCCGGGATAGTACCCTCTTGTTTAATTTCCGTCCATATAGCTTTTGGAGTATCACCTTGCTCCCCATCTAATAATTGCAACTTCCACATATCATTCATTGCAGTTTCACTCATATCTATACCGCTTCTCCCCCCGAAAAGATATACTGTATCTCCTACAGCCGCTTGAGAATGTGCAACTCTCCATGGCGGCACAATACAAGTGTCATCTCCTTCCTCCTCCTGCTTGGGATTAATCCACTTCCAAACATTATCACTAGACTTTTCTGCTAACCATAATGATTGAGAAGAGTCTTCAATAGGTGTTCGAGCAATATGTTCACCTCCGTATATCACAAGCTTTCCATTATTCAAATATGATATTCCGTGAGATGACCTACTCAATGGTGACTTGCCATCATCACTCGGCGTAGGAGTTATGCGAGTAAACTTGACTGAAGTAGCCATTGCTCGTTTGACAATAGTATGAGTACATTGTGATACGAACAGTAGATTCCGTAAAGATATTAATGCCATGGTGTATTGATGGGATGCCTTTTGTTCTAATGAGATGAGCCTGAAAAGAATCAAAAGAGTAAAAAAGCTGAGATAAGGATACCTTTTGACCTATCCCCTTTTGTTCTCTCTCTTACTCTTCCTCCTCTTTGATGACCATACCACGCCATCCTTGGAGTTGGTATGCAATCACTATGCTTCAGAGTAGTAGAGGCACGGATAGGAGGGGAATATTGTAATAGAGGATACCTACGTCTAAAGATATGTATGTCAAAGGTAATGAACACTTCTTCTAGACATACTCTGAAGCATACTTCTACAACGGAGGTATACTTTGAGCTTTTAGTATCAGTTACACACTTTCTCAATCTATGAAGTCTTAGCATCATCACCAAGCGTCATATTGACAAGTCTGTTTGTCAAATCCAATCCACCGTCATCCTTGTTCTCCTTCTTCATGCGCCATAGTCTACCAACTTCCTTCATCACATCAGCCTGTGAAACAGACTTAAGAGTGCACGATCTTTCTTTTGCCAGTTTCTTCCGTACATTTGCAGATTCACTCTTGACAAAGAGAGAATAGGCAGAAGCTTTACGAGCCTTCTTTGGTGTGTGTTTTCCATTCTTGGCTTTATCTCCTTTTGAACCTGGCACCTCAATCTCGATTAGCTTACCTTTACAACGACCGCAACACTGCTTATTTACATCTACACTGCGACTATGCCGCTTAATCACAACATTGCAGTTTGCACCCGTACATGCCCAAGCGAATTTATAACTAATCTCATAGTCATGTGTAGTTGTCACCTCAACATCTCGAATCTTTCTCATAGAGATGTTGGCCCACTTTTTGAATACATGTCCATGAGGAGGTTTATGACATCCATCTACAAGCCACTGTGCCGCATGACACATCTCATGTAATAGTGTAGATCTCAAACGCTCTTCATTGTCAATCACCTTGGTGGCTAAGTCTATACTTGCTACTCGACTATCTGCATTATTCTTACCAAGCTTGCCCCTCATTCTAGTGATACCCGCAGTGGTATTGAGTTTGTTAGACCATGTCACCTCCACAGATGACAGAGCTCCTCCAAATGCTTGTTGATTAAATTCTTCAAACGTATGTTTAGTCAGATTAATGCGGTTCTTGCGAAAGGCAGCAGTTGTTGAGCTCTTCTGAGATGTCTTGGTTCGATTGGGCTTGGTATTCGACTTGGATTTTGATTTCGTTGGTTTAGCAGTAGTAGAAGGTTTACGAGTAGTACGTCCTCCATCCGAAGAAGTCTTCTTCGTGCCAGGCTTCTCAGTAGTCTTTCGGAAGCTCGGACCAACACTCTCATCATCACTACTGCTACTATCATCATCATCATCATCATCACTAGAAGAGATAGTAAAGGCACTATGATTATCAGCATCATCATCTTCTTCACTCTCACTTTCCTCTAAATCATCATCATCACTCAGTATCACAACTGTAAGGTCTTGTTTTGCTGGTGCCTCTTCCTCATCTGATGATAATTCAATCCACTCTTCTTCACTTGATGTAGTTGACTTTAAGTCTTCACTATCGTCATCATTATTATTATCTAGAATCTGTAATGGCTTTGCTTTTGAGTTACGTAGACGGGTAGATCTCTTTTTCTTGGGTGATGTAGATTGAATGATTGACTCGTCATCAGCATCGGATAAAGCAAACGAACCATCCATTGACTTGTTTATTGCTTCTTGTACATCAAGTTCATCCTTGTCTTCTTCAATCAAAGATTCACCAATACTTAAACTTTCATCAATCTCACTCTCTTCATCACTATCAATAATAACCATTTTCTTCTTCTTGGGTGTTTTACTAACCAATATAATACTTTCCTCGGATGATAAACTATCATCAATGTTTATTTCCCTATTACGACTTTCATCCTCCATACTTTTATCCCCCACCCTTGTATCTTTTTCAACACTTAACTTCGTATCTTCCCCAGATAATTTAATACTATCGCCATTGCCCTCTTCATCATCTGTATCAGCCAATTCTTCATCTACATCAACGTCATATACCGAATTATTTTCATCAATATTATCATCATCAATTTCAATAATTGGTTCTGCACAATTACAATTTTCATCACATAATTCAGAGTTGTGTATGCCTAATTGTACCGGTTGTTTAGTTAATATTGCGGTTAGTAGACTTGGTTCTACCTTTTGTACATTTGTTGGTGTGGTATTATTTTCTTTATCTTCCTCATTATTATTTTGTTGTTGGTTGTCAACATTAGCAGCAGTGGGTTTATTGTTGTTGGCAGCCTTCTCTTGTGCCAATCGAGCTTTATTCATCGAGCGCCACATGAATCCATACTTTGGTAATTGTTTATCAAATCTTTGTTTTAGTTGTACGAGGTCTACGCCCTCTTCTTTATTGGTATTATTATTACGGAGTGGTGGTAGTTTGATACTATTAGAAGACATTCTTGTTGTTGTTGATAGTAATTTTGATGTTGTGTAAGTAAGCCTTGCGGCTGTGATATAACTAAGG
>Ga0075439_15431_pt1 | contig 27236 bp, 26 predicted proteins | sample MintriSingleCell_FD_74264 | JGI IMG/M metagenome (GOLD analysis project Ga0075439, IMG submission 74264) | Marine eukaryotic communities from Monterey Bay, USA to study complex ecological interactions - Minidiscus trioculatus JGI Plate_4_G5... | ecosystem: Environmental > Aquatic > Marine >... | reverse complement strand
CAATCAGAGGGACGAAGCTGTAGCGGTTTGGGATGATTACAAATACTATGACTCTGTGTAGAAGGATAACTAAGACTAAAGAAACCAATACGTATATTACCAATCTATTCAGTTAGTAAAGAGATCCATGGGATAGTAAAGAGGAAGGTGCATCATTCCACTTGTAAGCATATCCGCAAACTCTCATCATAAATCACAAAATCTAAAATCTCAAAAGTAAAAGCAGCACAATAGCCAATTAAAGAGGTTCGGTATAGAATAACCAAAGTATAGACAATATATCAGTTTATTTAACGCTCTATCGATTAGTGGCAGTTTGGTATTATCAGCTACAATATTGAGTGAGCAGTACTGCCGCAAAGTAAAGTCTATTTTTTCAGTTTGTAAGGGAATACCTATTGATATATTGACCAGCTCTTCTTTACGATATCTTCCTTCATTTATATCGTTATCATATTATTAATCGTATTGGTTAGTTTCTTGTGTGGCAGCGAAAAGATATTAACTAATAGGCAAATTATATAGAAAACATTGCAAAGAATATGAACAACACATCAAAAGAAATGAGTACTAGTATAAATACTGATGCCATCGACGCCGTAACTGAGGGTATCAATAGGGTTGGTATACTTGATTCGGAGATAAATAAATGTGTCAATTGCGGTAAGGAGGGTAGCGAGGTTACTAATACTTGCAACAAATGCAATTCGGTAATGTATTGCAATGCTGCGTGTAAAAAGAAACACCGACACAAGCATAAGAAACAGTGTCAGCGACGATTAGCGGAGATGCGTGATGAGTTATTGTTTACACAACCAAAACGAGCGGAAGATTGTCCAATATGCTTCCTACGATTGCCGTCACTTGGTACGGGACATATCTACATGCCATGCTGTGGTAAGGTTCTATGCAGTGGATGTATGTGCACACCTGTCTATGATGACCAAGGAAATGTAATTAAAGAGAAAACTTGTCCTTTTTGCAGAACCCCGGTACCTACTTCAAATAAGGAGACGATCAAAAGGTTTGAGAAACGAATGGAGCTGAATGATCCCCGAGCAATCTATAATATGGGGATATACTATGCTAAAGGAATGTATGGATTAAGACCAAATCAGGCTAAGATGTTAGAACTTTATCATCGGGCAGCAGAGCTAGACGATGTTGATGCGTATTTCAGTATTGCTTATTGCTATAGGAATGGAAGAGGAGTAGAACATGACATGGAGAAGGCCATATATTACTATGAATTAGGGACAATGAGGGGAGATATACATGCAAGGTATAATCTTGGATTACTTGAGGGCCGTGCAGGCAACATGGATAGGGCATTGAGGCACTGGGTGATTGCAGTGAAGGACGGGAGTCTAGAGTCACTGGAGAACATCAAAAGAATGTACAAGCATGGACATGCAACAAAGGACGATTATGCAAATGCATTGCGATCTTACCAATCATATTTAAATGAGGTTAAGAGCGATCAGAGGGATAAAGCTGCTGATAGATACAGATATTATGAATCTGTTCTAATGTAGTTGAATTAACACTGCAAAATGAAGAATCGAAGTATATGAATCTACTTACTATTTAGATCTAAGATATGTAGTCTTCCTCTACCATAAAGCTCTTGAGTGATGAGGATAGGCAGTGCGAGCATAGAAAAAGAGACACATGATGTGAGCAAAAAAGTGACTCAAGATGTGAGCAGTCTTATCATAGCTATACAATGCTCCGCCCAGAAAAGAAGATTAAACAGGTTACTAGTCTATAGTGATTAGTACTTTAAGTTTATTCTTATTAGTCTTAATAGGTCTAGAGTAGGCTCTGGCAATAGTCCATCTCTTTAGCTGTATCACCTTGCACTTCTTGATACTCCCAATATGGTAGCTGTAGTATGGGAGAGAGGCAATGAGAAATACACCTAGCGAACAGTGACATACAGGCATACGATAACACAGATTGTAACTTACATGAATGATATTCCATCCAAGATGACCAAGCAATCTATGTTTCAGTATCGTAGGTCCATTGAAACGATTCTCGCCAAGATCATCAAACTGATGTTTTGTCGTCGACGACTTTCCTGGCTTGTCAATCAGCCGAACAAAGTGACCAGGTCCATCAACTTCTATTCCAATTCTCTTGTCGACACTGGCAATATCAATAGAGAGGAATTCCTTTTGAGCTTGAGGCAGCTGAATTCCATACTCGTCTTGGATGTCATTACTGTCTATAACATGCTCAAGCACATGATCGAAGCCAATACTATTAAAGGTATTGCTAACACCCTGTTGTAACTTACTCACGGTAAGTGTCAACATGGATGATGATGATTGAACCAAGTCATCTCCTGTGGTATGTCTATGTCCTCTATCTTCACCCCATCCGTTGGGGAATCCTCGTGGCAGTGTTAATTGCAAATCCGATGCCTCAATCGTAGCAGCAACCTGTACATAATACAGTGTCATAATTGAGGACTGCTGTAGGCCATCATCGTTGAACACTTTCTTAATCTGGTCTGGATCAACATTCGTTCCCAATAGTCCGGTGTACAATATGTTCATTAATTCTTTTGGGTATCTTCCAATCACCTGATTAGTCGGTTGAGATATAAAGGAGAACAGATCGTTAGTGAATTTGCAATACGAAATAAAGAACATACTTGATGGTCAGCATAAAGAAACTTACAGCACAGCTCCATGCAAGATTGGCTAGCTCCTGCCGTTGACTAAACAATCTAGCTATTGAATGCTCATCTGCTACTCCATTCTTCCCCTGACATATAGAGGCTACATGAGATGACAAGGCATCTACCATTGAAATGTCCGGCTGAGCATTCAATGTGGCATATGACCATAGGATATTAGCAATCTCTTGTCCCCGGAATCTATACCGTTTTTGTTTCAGTCGAGATATAATCTCCTTCTCTACATGCTTGAAGAATCCAGAATGTAACATACCCATGGTTGCATATGCCCAAAGAGTATTACTAAGATCTTGACTCGTAAATCGTCCCAGACCTAATTCTATACCTGCTTCTGCCGCTCTGATGAATAGTCTCTTGACTACAGCTTCCCCATTATCCAAGCAACTTGTTTCGTATACTGCTAACCGGCCAGTACTAACGAGCTTGACACTATCACCTAGAGAATCTATCACTTCTAGTGATAACTGCGCCTGCTTTGCATAACTCCAAAGTGTATTACCCAAACCTTGAGAAGAGAAGTTTGAAAATCCTCGTCCGTTTTTTCCGACGATATGCTTTGCTATGTTCTTAAAGAGCTCTGGATGTCTAACTCCAATCTGATAGACAAGTTGGTACAAGAGGATAGTATTCTTGAGTCGTCAATTGGCAGGCAGTAATAACGAGAAGAAGTACATAACACATGGATACCTATACATGTCTTACCTTTGAAAAGCTCCATAGAACATCTTTTAGCTCTTGATCTTTGAATTCATATGAACGTCTCATAGCCTCACTTGCCACTGCGGCAAAACACTCGGTAATTGGATCATTTGTTATCATCTCTTTCGTGGGGCGTTGTGAGGCAGGTACCAATGTTGTATCGAAGGCTCGAGTATGTTCCGGGGCGAACCCAGCTGTTGCCAAGGCCCAGACTGTATTTGACATTTCCTGTGGCTGTGTAAGTTGTAAGTTGACAGAATGTTAGAAAGTAGTACAACATGGATACACGATAGGTACATATCAATCTCCTTTGATACAAACCTTACCTTGAAGGACCGAATTTGTCGAAAGTTTAGACGAGCCGCCCCTGCACGGAAGGCATCTTGATTATAGAATTCAGCGGTGGCAAATGACCATAGCGTAGTTCCAATGTCTTGTGGCTTAAAGTGCCAAGTTCTTTTTACTAGCTGCTCCGCTACTCCACTGAACAGCTTCTCAGACCGTTCACTCTTATGCCCTAACCTAGCAAATGCCCATACGAGATTGTTCAACTCTATACATTGGCATAAGATTGGTTTGTTAGATATGTAAGTAGACACAAGCAACTCAGAACAAGACGGTACCAGACATAACCGCTTACCCTGAGCCTTAAATCTATCCAACCTTTGCAAAGCACTCTCGGCTATAACTTCCAACGTTTCGTATACCAACTCTTTGTCACCCGATGGATCACTTGATGCTACATGAGTATACTCATTGTGATTGTTTGTACCACAGCTCTCATCATAACCAAATCCCAATGTAGAAAAGGCCCATATACTAGTAAAGTAGAGGATATGAGTATAGCAGGATAAGTCATCAAAGCTTAAAGTTTTGGCATGTAGACAATAGATACTGAATCAACTCACCTATTGGACAATTCTTGAGGCTTGAATGAATCAACATTTTGAATAATAAACTTGGAAACCCATCTTAGTATACGTACAATACCATCATCTTCCACTGCTGCTTCTTTGGAAGTATTGGCACCCCGTTTCGAGTGGAGGGTTGCCAAGGCCCATGCAGTATTACTAAACTCTTGGGCTGTGTGATATGAGGCAATTAAATGGTTAGTGGAATTATAAAAGGCGAAACAGAACAAGGCACTGAACCGACCCTAAAGACGTACGCTTGAATTGAAACCCAAAGAAGGATCCACTACCCTCATCCAATGCATCAGCTATGAACTTTACCAAGTCAACCTGCGTATCCCCTCGTAACCCGGCAGTGGCAAATGCCCATATTGTATTACTCAGCTCTGATAAGGAAGGTTTGAGAGGTAAATAGATGAGGTTAGAGTTGCATAAGGCGGACTACGATCATATGACACACACATAGACATAGACACACAATAACATACCTTGAGGCTTGGGACCCCTCTGTCCACCACCCTCCTTCTCTAATTCAAATTCAGTCTGTCTCATTAACTCTCGTGCCACGGTACTAAATAATGCATCATCACCACGCTTTGCCTTTGCAAATGCCCATAATACACTTGCCATTTCCTGTGGATTGAATGTACCACCACTCTTCTCACGATGATTCTCATTATCACTACTACTCCGTAATCCATATTCATTAATGATCTGTACAGCAATTAAATCTAATACCTTGGCGGATAATCGTGATAATTCTGGTATCCAACTTCCACGAGTACCGCCTTCTTTGTTAGATCTATTCCGTGCCTCCTCGAGTAATTTCATACGAACATCTAATGATGATGACAATACATCTAATGACATTTCATTTATAGATGTAAATGTTTGTAATTTCGAGAAAGGAGTAGTATCATCATCATTCACAACTACTCGTCCAATTGGAAAGGCAGTACATGGCGGTGCCAATTGCAACTTTGCCAATGCCCAACATACATTGGAACATTCCCTTGATGAGAATGTATTCTTATTACCATTAGTTGTTGATAATTTTGACATTGCCTTGCTTGTTGCCTCTTCATCATCCCCTGTATCAACACCTCGTTTCTCATCCCAATCTTGTATAACCAACGATCCATCCTTCATACTAACATTGGCATTAACACCACATGCCATTTCAGCCATACTACAGACTAATAATGCAAATCGTGGATCTGATAATACTTTTGTACGTTCATCACTCTGTTGATTTTGATTCTGTCGTCCCTTGTTTTGTTGATTCTGTCCCTTGTTTTGATTCTGATAGTTGTTATTGTTGTTATTGGCAAAGCGTGCCAATCGATGTAAGCAGGTACTAAAGTTAACTGAATTAACTTTATTAGCTCCAGCTAGGTGTGTTGCTGCACTAGTCTTCTTCTCATTACCACCCCCTCCCTTCTCATTACCACCCCCTCCCTCTTTTCCAGCTCCACCTGATGATGAGGAGGAGGAAGTCTGTTCCATAAATGTAGACAACAATTCACCACAACTATTACAATTTGTTAATTGTGAATTGAATTGTCGTGCCTCATTGAAATGCATTGGTTGTCCCTTTTGATCTATATTGATAATGAGGTGTAGTATCCGGGGATCGATAGAGGGAGACACATGAGAGAAATAGGGAATGAGAGGTAGTTGAAAGTATAGGAACATATCATAGGCACACATCATATTGCACACATCTCATATATGCACACATCACATACAAATGACACATGTACATCATATACAAATGACACACACAGATACATAGCTACAAGATAAGGGTTTCTCATACAATATAAAATGACATCTGTACATATCCTATAAGCCAATCAACCCAATCACAAACTACATCAAAAACTTACCAGGAAAGTTACTTTTATAAAAAGACTTCTTCTTCTTATATCCTCCCTTCTTATACTTCTTCTTTGTATACTTTTTAGTTGATTTCTTCTTTTGTTTCACTGTCTTTACTTTTGCTGTTGCTATGCCGCTGCTACTCTTCGTTGTAGTTTCTGTACTACTACTTGACCATAGTAGCTGATGTTTGTTATATCGATTATTGTTGAATTGAGGTTGCTGTTGTGTGCCCTTCAATGGATGTTGATTATTATAAGCAACTTTAACAGCTGGTAACGACGAAGTGGACGAAAAGCCAAATACAAACAACATACTACTCGCTTTCACATGTTGTTGATGTGAGTAATCTATTGATGTTGATGTTAGTAGAAGTATTGCAATTAGTATACTACTCAACATTATTGTAAATGGCAAGCTTCTAGGAGAAGAGCGCTGCAGTCTCATTTGCCGTATCATCATTAATACTGTATCTTCAATACTATTTGGCGTGTCTATTACTATCTTGTGCTTTGATTATTACTGCTTCTTATCTCTTCTCTTTTCCAACGGATGACGATTGGCAATTTGCTCTTTTAGAGAGATGTTTTTTTTGCAAACTCTATTCTAACTCTCGGCTAATATCAATGCACCAAACTAAATACACCACTACTTCAATCATAATCTAGAGGGAATGTTGCGGCCAAAAGAAGAGGTCTATTTCCAATCAATAAATGTCGACCATTGTTCGTCTTCACTCTTCGAGTTGATGGCTAAAAATGAGGAGGAAGAAAAAAAGGATACCATAGGATACCCTCATAAAAATTAATTTATGAGCGTGAGTGAGTAGAGTGATATATGATTGCAAAATGGTTGTCTAATGATCAACTGGTACATTCGTATACCGTCAGCATAGTCAGTAAATCAGTATTTAACGTTCTATCGATTAGCAGTGGTTTGGTAGTGTCAACGACAATATTGAGTGAGCAGTGGTGCCGCAAAGATACAGTCCACATTTTTTGCGTTTGTATTGAATCGGCGCATACTCCCCTTCTCAACTGATGACAATGAGCTCATCATTACAAATAGTCTTCTTATTCAGTTTCTACGGAATATCATCATACGCAAATGCATTCGTTATCGATGGCAGTAGGCGGCGTAGTAGTAATCGGTATCCTTCTTCATCGATTTCATTTGCAAATATCTTCTCTCCTCCTCAGTCAGCAATCGACGTTGATAACAACAACGACGACAACCTAAAGCTAATAAATCTGCTATCTCGAGTACCTTCAAATCAATCAACATCAAAACAACTTACATCAGAGATACTACAAGCCACTACCATATTAGAAGAACAATGTCCAACAATAGATGAAAATGTATTGGAAAGATTAGTTGGCAATTGGGAATTGATATGGACTGCTCAGGATAAATCTAGTTTGGATAATGAAGATAGTGTTGATGGTGGTATATGGAGGCGGCTTAATCCCTTTACTACCTTTATCAATCCGTGTAAGTATGTCCATGACGTTGCTGTTTGTTATATACTATCTCTAACATTTGCAAATCGATCGATATCATATATCCTTGGTCACACCACATATGATCACATGTAAACGTAGTGGAGAATCAATCCTATTCAAACAATCCAATAAACAATGGACGATCAAATCCAATACTTCCGCAGGATATACAAGATTCATTAGAAGATATTGGCATACTAAATACGAACCCAACCAAAGATAATACAATCAAAAGTACACAATCAATCAACTTGAAGAAGAATCGTATACGTAATGTAGTTGCATTTGAACTAAACAATCCATTACCTACGACAAATGATGATGGTAGTAGTACAATAAAGGGATTTATAACAGTAGACGTAAAAGGCTATCCAAATTCAAATGATAAACGAAGGATAGATGTTAAGTTTGATAGTTGTAGAGTATCATTCCTTAATTCACCAATTGATATTACATTTCCATTGGGTATTGTAGGACCAACGGGATGGTTACGAACTAGTTATGTAGATGATGATATTCGAATTACAAGGGGTCATAAGGGTAGTGTGTTTATACTATCAAGAACATCGTCCAATAGCAAATAGACTTGCGTATAATTTTATTCTTTAGTAACCTAAACTTTGATAATTGAAATTAGAAAGCAGTTCGTAATACTTCTCCCTCGTTTCAGCAGCTTCATCCCTCTGATCACTTCTAACATCATCTAGATATTCTAGATGATATTGTACTGCTTTAAACAAATCAACTTCTGTACCTTCATGACCCAGTCTTTTGATGCTCTCCAAGGATTCAACACATCCATCCTTCGTTGCAATTATATAGTGCTTTAGTGCCCTCTCCGGATTGCCTTTCTCCTCCTCATCGATGCCCAGAAAAAATCTTCCTTTTATATTTCCACCCATAGCAGATAGTTTATAGTAATATAGAGCCTTCTTCTCCTCATCCATTTCCACACCATTGCCTAATATATAAGCATTACCAATCAAGTAATAAGCATCAGCGTATCCAAGTTCTGCTGCCTGATGCCAAAGTTCTAATGCTTTGGTATCATCTTGTGGGAGTTCTTCCTCACCAGTACTATAGTATATCCCTAAAATATACATTGCTGTTGCATCATTCAGCGCAGCACGATCCTCATATCTCTTGATAATCTCCTCATTAGAGCATGGTGGAGTTCGACAAAAGGGACAAACATCATCAACCTCATTGCCTTCGTTGTCATAAACAGGTGCATCAATGCAGCCACAGCATATGATCTTTCCACAGCATCCCATATATGTCGACCCCGTTTCCTTCGTTGGCAATCGTACCATGCAGATTGGGCAATCTTCTAATGGAGGAGGTTGTTTGAATAGTTTCTCATCTTCTTCTAATGGAGGAGGTTGTTTGAATAGTTTCTCATCTTTCTCTGCAGCTCGTTTGACATGTTCCTCACAATCTTTCTTATGTAAATGTCGATGTCTCTTCTTACATGCAGCATTGCAATACATAACCATCTTACACTTGTTGCATGTGTTCGTAACCTCACTACCCTCCTTGCCACATTTGGCACATACTAATGGAATACCTTCGTTGTTGGTGGTGCAAATATTCTCTAACTTTCCTATCACCTCACATACATCATCATTTGATTTTGATGTGCTACCAACCTCCTTATTGCAAACATCAGATGCGCTCATCTTTATGTATATGTTCGAACGACGGTACTATCTAATACGACACTATTATATAAGGTATTTATGAGATAGATCGTCGACAAGGAGATATTGGGGGGTAGACAATATTATTAACGCTTTCAATTCACCACACAAAAACTAAAAAATAAAGACTTGGTCTTTGTGGCACTATTGCTCACTAAATATTGTCGCTGATGCTACCAAACCACTACTACGTATAACCGATAGACGATCAAAAATACTGATATAATGTCTATACTTTCTATACCAAACCTCTTATTGTGTATGATAGGTTTGCTAACGCATTGTCAAAAAAGGTAAAAACTTACGAGGTTTGTGCCCTAAGGTATTGCCTTTTTCTCTAGACATAAAATAGTAGAAGATAGAGAGATGATCATAGTAACGTGTTCAGTGGACATAAACGGCGGCAGATATATCATCGATACGTTTAATAGATCTGTAATTAGTACCCTTTTGAATCGTAGTGGTTTGGAGCTTGTAGAATAGTCTGCTGTCGAGCGAAAGACACATCAATAGTGAGCATTTTTTTATTGATCTTTGACTTTGGATGTTGCCTACCTATGGCGTCTAAACAAACCAATAAGCGTAGGAGAACCGATGATACTATCACCCATATTAGTGAGCTACCTGTTGGTATACTAGTAAATGTATCGGCGTATCTATCCAAACCCTCAAGGGCAATTTTGGCGGTAGCTTTCACAGCCCCATCTTCTTCTTGGCAAAATAATGATCTGATGCACCGACCATCATCTATTAGTACAGCAATAGTATCAGCACAGCAATGGGATACCTTGGATTTTGAAGATATAGAAAAGACTTTGGCAAATAGATTATCTGACAACGATGTGTATGCGGTATTGCAATGCATTAATGCACAAAATACTCTCAAAAAGTTGAAATTAACTGGATGTATTAACATTACGGGGCGTGGTTTAATTCCATTGAGGGGATCGGTAGTATTAGAACAGATTGATTTGAGTCTTCTAAAACAGTATGAAAATCCAGATGGTTATATCGATGGATCTTCAGAAATACATCATTTGTTGAGTAAGGATATCGTTCTTCCGATCCTTAATAGTATTGTTTCAGTTATGGGCAGCTCATTGAAGTATATCCTCTTACCCTATAATTGGAGAACTGATGATCAATTGCAGCAATTCGTAAATCGATACAATCAACGTCTAGATGGGATTAATTGCTCCAACTGTACCGAACGGATGTGGGGCTATGGATTTTACCGAGTTGGCACTATGTATCATTACAATACATGTTACAGCTGTCTGAAACATTACTGTGACGAATGCAGCAATAAACATAGGGCTAGGGTCGATAAAAGTTTGAGCTATTGTGGTGATTGTAAAAAAGATTACTGTAACGACTGTGGCGGTTCTCCTCGCAATAGATGCCTTGGTTGCTGCACGATGAGAGAATACATGATAAGATAAGACATTCAGTGGTAAGTATTGGATGAAAAAGAGACAGAGTCACTACTGGATAATCATTGATAGACTGTAAGAAATAGCTCATGTACTATCAAAAGATTCAAATGTTACCCATCTTATCTATCTACCCTAGCTTTCCCGGAGAAAGCCATATTCTTCTTCAGATTTGGACGGTCTCAGTCTCCTCTTCTTCTTCCGTTTTACCATTCATAACTTGAGCAGCCGGAACATCATCTCCTCCATCTGCAATAGCCGGCATCTTTTCATCTTCTTCATCAACTCGTTGTGCTTTAATACACTCTTCTTCCTCATCCGTATCCGCTTCATCGGGTGTCTTACGCTTCCTTTTGGCACCACCATGACGACAACATAAACCTAACCGCTGACTTTGGTTGTTACATCCCTCAACACTACATGTCTTTGGCTTTGCCCCGTGCCGTTGACATACCCCTTTCTGTATTTGAAAAGGGGGAAGGTGTGTTAGAGAAATTGACATAGATGTGAGTAAATTAATCCCACGCCGATATACCCCGATGTACAACAACATGTACATACATATACATACATAAACACCCCTCACCCCCAGCTATGTAGAAACTTACCCTCATTGCAACATTGGTGCAACCCTCAACACTACAAGTACGTAACTTGGCACCATGTGAACGACAAACACCACCAACCTGTGCATACTTGGTACATCCCTCCTCTTTACAAATCGTTTGTTTAGCACCATGACGCATACAAACACCCGCCTTTACTGCCTTATTCGTACATCCTTCTTCTTTACACTTTTTAGATTTACCACCATGTCCTACACAATATCCACCTGCTACTGGACATTTTTGACATCCTTCGAATTTGCATACACGTTTTTTCTTAGTCTTTGCTTTAGCTGCATCCTCGGGTGTATTGAATGCTCCATGACGACGACATAATCCACGTTTTTGTACTTGGTTCGTACTATTTATATTTTTTAAGTGTATTGTATATTGATTAGCATTAGCATAGTATATAGCAGAGAGTCGAACAAGTGAAAGATGAAACACATCTTATGTTCAATATATAAAACAAACTTACCAATTCTCAACTGAACATAGCCTTTTCTTGGCACCATGACGTGCACATAAACCACTATTCAAAGCTATGTATATAATAAATGTGTATGTTGAAAATCGTAAGTTTAGCAACTATAATATACATTGCAAATATACAAAAATTGTGCACATCTTATGTCTTATGCACTAAAAATCTAAACTAAAACTTACCCTGATTAGTACAACCTTCATAACCACATATAGCCCTTTCAAATTTAGCACCATGTCGTTTACAAACGCCATCTTTTAATGCAATATTGTTACATGTTTCATTTGTACTTTCGTTAACTATATAATTGCATTTCTTTTTGATCCGTTTTTGTTTAGTACTAGTACTATCAAGTTGGAGTGTTGGTGGCATTGGCGGTAGAGTTGGTGCAGTGAGTTGTTGTTCGTATGTATTATTGTCATTAACCATTGCAGCTACGGTCATTGCAGCGGCGGTATCATCTTGCGCTGTAGTGGACATTTTATATAGTGTTTGGTAGCAATAAACAAACTGAATTACTGAAACTGATGAATTTCTATTGCAATAGATTCGGAGAGTAGCACAAATCGGCGCGACAAACCGAAGAATAGTGAACGATAAAGAGAGATTATGGAGAGGAAAGGGTGAATAGAGTCAGTTCATACGATGATATTATATGAGTGTGGTTTTAGTGTACGCGTACCTGAGTAGTGTACTGTTGTTTGTTTTATTTTGCTATTCAGTATCTACTCTCATAAAAAGATACCGATCGTCGATCGTTGCCGATCATAGAGTCAGAATTACTTGCCGCCACACTACTATGTACTCTTCATATGAACATTATTATCGAGGCAACCATTATACGAGCATATCTATATCTATTCATCGCAGATATTGCCAAAGTGGTATATATGAACTGTTCAATTGGTGTCACAGGAAATATGACCGTTGGCTCGCTAAATTCCACTTGAGATTATTAATTTGATAGTGCATCTCACTCTATCTCACTCTAAATTGCTCCTACTACTAGCCAAGATCTGCCACTAATAGTACTAATATCATCATGCCATTACACGAATATCTAGAACAGAAACGTCGTCAAAATATAGAGCAACTGAATCAGTCAGGTGCATGTCACATTTGCGGCTCAAATAAGCGAAACACAGAAGGATTTCACCATGCCGTAAATGTTGGTGAGGAGGGAAACTACAATGAACACTCAATGGTTAGACCTCCTAATATCTCGGCAATGAGAACTTGTGCATGTTTTGGTAATACTTCTCCTGATTCTGATGATTATTGGCCCTATTCTGTAAGTTTATTGTGCAATATAACATTTTTGTGCATATCTTGTGTACAAAATCTAAATCTTTGCTATTGGTACACTATACTAATCATACCCTCTCGTGTATCTTACGTATAGTTACGGGTGTGTGAGAGGTGTATTCAAGATGATATCGGTATAGGCCGAATCCGCAATTGTGGTATCTGCGGTGTAGTTGCGTGTGATGAAAATTGCGGAGTTGAACTTCTCGAATGTACAGATAATGGCGAATGTACTAACCTGGGATGCATTGAATGTCGTAAGATGTCAGACTTTTCAGAGATGGTGATATTCAATTCAAAGAATATTATGTCTCAGGGGAATATGCCACGTATGACACGAGTATGTATTAGTTGTTTGGAGCAGAGTACTCCTGGAATACAACAAGATTTCAATTATTTCAATTGTAAGAAATTTCGTTGTGAGACCAAGTTGGTACCAAGTGATATTGCCGAGTTCAAACGAACACGTACGTTTGGTAGTAGTCCATTGAATTTATTACCTGAAGATGGATTGGCAAATGTGGTTAGCTATCTGTTGGGCAATGATATGAAGCAGCTGTTCTTCACTTGTTCTGCAATGTGAGTATAATCCGTGTGTCTTCTCTTATAACAAAACTTTCACTCATACTACATTCACTATTCATGTTTCAGGTATACGGTTACTGAACGTGTAGCCAGGGAAAGGGTTGAGAGTGTTAGTGGTGATCTTCTCACCGGACCAATCTATATTGGTGAGAGGAAGGACGGGTTCGGCCAGAAGAAACCATGGACACATTTTCTGGGGAAGAATGACTTTGGATTAAGGGCACCCGATGATGAGAAATCTTGGGTGGGGGTATATCATTACATTGAAAAGGTCATTGAAGAGACGTATTACTTTGGGTTTCAAATGAAGGGAGATGATGGGGATAAAGATATCGTTAACAGATTCATCGATATGAGTAGTGAAAAGAAGTTCTCGTTTGGACAAACATATAGCAAGGTAGAGGACAATCTTGTTCCTTCTCCTACTGTTGGATTGATGATTAGAGGCGGTACTGTATTGGTTACGGATATCCTTCCAGGGTCACAACCCGTCATTATTGCTTCAAGGTTACAATTGCCGAGTACTGGAATTACTAGAGTTCTCTGCCGTGTCTTTGCTCCTGGGGTAGGGGGTCGACGAGGAAACAATCGTGACACTCAGGGTTACAAGCTTGGTTCGATCGGGATTCTCCGTTTAAACCAAACTGCTGAAGGTGTGGCATCAAATCAATGGGCACAACGGCAGGATGTAATGGAGCCTTGGATTAAGGAAGAGACAGTCTTTGGTTTTCAATACGATGCTGATGAAGGGACAATGATTATACGTGCTTGCTCCAACCTCACCAGATCAAGCAGGTACAATTCCAATCGATATACTATTCGATTAGACACTCCAGGAGATCTTCACATTGGATTTGAACTTGCTCAAAAACAACTGGGTATTAATAAAGCACTCCTGAGTGTTCGTAACATTGACGAAGATGAGTGGACGAAGTTTCTAGCTCATTCTGCGGAGCATAATGCACCTATCAGAACGAATAACAATGGTGCCGACATTTTTGATCCTGTGCATGCGTTGGAAGTATTGAATAATGCTCAGGGTGGGGGCGGTCTACAGCATAATGCACCTATTGGAGGGAATAACAATCAACAACAGGCTCAACCTCAACCTCGAGTCGTTGCACAAGCTGTAGGACCGGCTGTTGGAGGTGCACAGGCGGCTCAACCTGTTCGTAACATTTTTGGTGAGGCAATACCACGTCAAGTCCTCCCACCAAATAACGCACAACCTCTAGGTGTGGCACGGAGAATGATAGATATTGATATGGGAGGGGTAGTCCCAAGGGCAGCGGGAGCTAGGCAGGAGCAACAGAACGATGATCATTCTGCTTATAGTCAAGAGACAGTACCATTCAGGAGGCATTATGATCCCGAGTACAATCTGTAAGTTTAGTTGAATTATCTTATGAGGATTGTTGGAATGATTATGATCGTATGGATTAAGCAGGGCATCAAGCTATGAGGACGAGGGGAACAAGTAAGTGTGCAAATAAACGAAGGATAGATTATGAAATTGATTGAATGACTAAGAAAGAGACGTTGTAAAGGTTGAGTCTATTCTAATCTAAATCTAGATTCTTTAACCTCAATCATATAAATCAACAATGGCATCTACTTCAGCCTCCGACAAATCCTCTTCATCTCCATCGTCGTATAGAATATGATATGTGTGTGTGTCTTTGTCGTATGATTCTATATGACCGTCGTACAGGTCTCCAGTGACGGTCCAAATCTAAAGAAGAATATCGGGGAGTATAGTTTTTAGAATCTTAAGGCTATATCTACTGCGTCTCCATCATACACTATTGATGGCCTCCAAGGAAACCCCGAAATACTGTTCAAGACATTGTTAAACTCGCTAAGTGGAGATACGATAAAGTTGGGACGGAATTTGTCAATTTTGATACCTCCCAACTCTATGGCTTTTAATTGGGGGTACTTATTGCTCTTGCAATCCTCAACAAAATCCGTCAACAACTTAAGCACTTCTTTGTCAAGGTCACCAAACTTATTAAAGTCTAATGCGAGAGTCTTAAGGCAAGACTTGTTCTTTAATAGCTTTGTCAATGTTGATATACTTCCTCTATCATCCCAAATTTCTTTTGGGAAATGTATGTTGATATTCTCGAGAGAATGGCAATTAGAAAAGGGAGTAAACAATGAATCGACTGGCATTCCATCAAGTTGTTCAAAGCCAAAATCAACATCAACAAGCTTCAAATTCAAACTTTTGAGGTGGTTAAATTGATAGACATAGCTACTAACCATTCCTTCGTCGATCATCCGCACCAATGGAATGATAGGAAGACTACTAAGTTCGAGCTTTAAATCATGTAATTTTGTTGTCATTAGAACCGCTTGAAAGAAACGTTCCACAACTCTAAGCTGTTCTAAATCGTGCTCTTCCCCGATAGGCACACCACTGATATCAATCTTTAGTACTTCAAGGTGGTCTCTTCTCTTGTTAATGATAGGAAGTAGTGCTTCCAACAGTTCAACACTAAAATAGGTACCAATCACTTCATCGTCATCATTTTCAACATCACCACTATTACGAACTCTTAGTTCTTTCAGCTTGTAACAACTACTTAAATTTGTACTAAATATACTAAACATATTCCTCAACGACTGATTCTCATACAAAGAAGACATCATACAATTCGCATCTAACATTAAAGATTCAAGATTACATGCTTGAGAAAGATATGCCACAAACATAGGAAAACAACTAACGACTGTTTCCTTCGACCCTATACCTTCCCTAGGCATATCTCTATCTCTAACAATTGTTGGGGGATATCGGATTATCTGTAGTGATGGGTAGTGTATACTATTCATAACCCGTGGAAGATATTGTTCTATTTCACTTTTTGTTTTTCTCCTAGTATTAAGCATTGTAAATCGAGATACCTTAACTTTTCGTGTACCTGCATCAATGATAGTATCATGCAATGTTTTGCAAGTTTTAGACGATGCAATTGTATCCTCGAGAGTAAGGAATGGCTCTATAGTTTGCCATAAAGTAATGATTGTGTTGAGCGCGGGATTGTGATATGTTATTTCATTGTCACTACCCGCCGATCGTTTACTGCAGCCATTGTACGCAATTTTCTGTCTCTTTGATGGACGTACTGACGATATAATATCTTTGTCATCCTCATCAATGTTACGCTTAGCTCTAGACGTAAGGTTTCCCATTGCAATAGTTTCAAACCCCTCCTCTTATTGTTTTAATTTTTCAAAGACCAAAGGATACCGTGAATAGTATCCTTCTATTCCTCATTCAATATCAACGTAGACACTACCAAACTACTACTATTCGAAAAAGCGTTAAAAACTGATTAAGATGATATGTTGATATAGTATCGAGCGTCCAAATTGACAAGAGTTATGGTTTTATGCACAGATCTCTATCTAATAGGAAAACTTGTAAAGAAGAGTGCATGGAAAATAAGGTAAATGGCGATACAACGGAAAAGTGATGGGTGAACATAGGACATTGAGCCTTCTGCTCAGCCTAATAGCATTGCAATAAAGAACAATATACCAACGCTACGGCATCTCCTAAGCTGCAATAGTTGCAAGCACATTCGTATATTCTTCTAGTGACGCTACCATGTCGACAACGATGACGGCAACAACAACCTCTTCTGTAAAAATCCCCCCATCAAATAATTTAGTCGAGAACCCTCGTACTCCTGTCGAGAATAATGATACTACTACCGGCAGTGGCTCTCCGATAATACGCAGTACATCAAAGTTAGGTATGTTTTCGGTAGTATCATCTCGAGATTCTCCGGTATTGCAACGAGCAACATCGATGGATTATCTTGCCTCGCCCTCGCACTCTGCTGATGGCATCCTTAACAATATACCGTCTACACCCAACCTTGAGAACTTGTCACCTCCTATTTTGCAGAGAGCTTCCTCATCACCTAAACCATTACGATCTGCAATGTCCTCACGTACATTACATGAATCACTCCATCGTGGTTTATCATCCAATGATACATTCTCAAAATCAGAAAATAATTTACTTAAAAGAAATGTATCATTTACACAAGTTAAAATACGTGAATATGAACGAGTCCGAGGAGTCAACTCTGATGTATATGGACCGCCATTAAGTATTGGTTGGAGATATAATACCCCAACAGAATTAGATGTTAGTGAATATGAAGAAGCCAAGGGTGCACCTCGTAGTAGTGCAGAGTACTTAGTTCCCAAAAAGGTTAGAGAACGTATAATTAAAGAACATACCGATGATGGGAAGAATAGGGATAGCAAAGCAAAAGAAACATTAGGATATTGGGATCAACCGGGTCATATACCACGTAATCAACGTCGTCATTCTATAAGTTTTGGTACTCCTCAACAATCTATACTAAATGATAAGAAGAAGAAGTCAAAGGGTATGAAACACAAACTCAAAAAAATAATCAAGGAAAATAATCCCTTAACTAAAATACCACCGTACAAACAGCAAGAAGATCAATTATGGAATAATGCACACCAAATTGCTATTGAAAAAGCAAAACGATTAGAAGAAAGTATAATAAATGGTGATAAGCAAACATTGGATGTGAGAGATTTGTATAGTGTGGGTACACCGTTGAATAATGTTATGCCTAGTCGGAGGAATAGTGTCCCGATTGTTACTTTATTACCTAGTTTGTTAGTAGATGAGGATAGTGATGATGGAGTTGGTGTGGAGAAGAGAAGATGTAGTGCCCCAGCGGCGGTAGTACAACAACAGCAGCAACATTTATCTGCTCCACAATCTCGTATTAGTAGTGCTGCTACTGACGCCGAGGAAGAGCAAGTTGGACTGTCATTATCAATCTCAGGTCATACCGAACCTGCATCAACCCCTGCATCAATCAACAGTGGTGAGGGGAAGAATAAAAAGATTGTGGCAACAGAAGAAGACGATGAAGGGGAAGGGAATGATACTGATGATGATGATGTTAGACTGGCACAGTTATTATATGAGGATGCTGTCATAAATGACAAGAATGATGATCCCCCGCCGGCAGCTTAATTGGAGGACATGTAGTATGCACATATGGATTCAAATAGTATTGTTAATTAAATTAGAATAAGTTATTGTACAAACTTCTCCATTCTTTTGCAGTAGTATAGAACATATCTTATGATCAAAGTGGGAAGCTATAGAAATGGTTTTATATTATTCTCTACTCCTATCTGACCCGTCTAAACCCTTCCTTTTTGCCATGCTTGATACAATATCCTCCTCGTTGAGTATAATTGGTGCATCCTTCTTCAAGACAAGTCTTACGAGCATACCCTCCTGGAAGCTTCCGTCTCCCTGGAGTTGTTTCTACTTCTAAATCTGCTGCCTTCCTCTTCTTTGAACTTCTTTTGGTCGGTGTCTTCTTGTCCTTAACTAGAATATCTTTTACATCGGATGCCCAAAGATCTTCGGCATCGCCATCCTCATAAACGACTTTGTAATACTTCTTCTTGGCATCTGTGATAGGGAGAGAAATGTGAGATGTTGGTATGCAAAATGCGATCATCCTTATGCATAAGTATACACATGTATTACACACTCACCGAACGATACAACAGATCCAGCAAATGGTCTAACCTCACCCAGCTCCTCATCAAAGAATGATTTTGATACTTTTGTTCCGACTTCATACTTTTGTGTGGTCTTTGCCGCGGATGGCTTCTTATCCCCTCCCTTGGCCAGTATTTCTTTGACTTCCAACTCATACAACATATCAGTATCGCCATCTTCATAAAGGATATGATAGATCTTCTTCTTGGCATCTTAGATGTAGGAAAGGATCATATGAGTACGCTGAATCGAGAAGGACAAATGATGAACACATCATATGCACAAATTTCACTAAACACTCACCATACCGTTCAATAGTACCAGCAAATGGTCTTATCTTGCCAATCTCTTCATCAAAGAACTTTTTTAACACTCTCGCGCCAACTTTATAAACTTGTCTCTTAGATGTACTCAACCATAACAATCCTCTATCCACTTTATCCTTCTTAACATCTAATTCAACCTCTATTAATCCACGATGAATCTGTTCTTCAATCTTTGTTAAATGTTGTTTCTTCTTCAACTTATTTGCAATTTTTGAAGGTAGTATGTTATATCCTTGTAACTTTCCTTGTTCATATGATATAACTTTAGATTCGGATACGAAGGAGTATGCTTGTGCACGATCTTCATATTTGACTCCATACCAAAAGATTAATTTTGACATGCTTTTTCCAGTCTCTTGAGCCTATGGATGTTTGATGAGATGCGGATAAGAACATATGGTTAGATTAGCAGAGTATAGATCTATACAAATTCCCGATTCTTACTCTTCATTACCCAACTTTACCCAACCATATAAACCACACATCTTGTCTACCACACACACAAACTTTACGTACCTGTTCAGCCAACTCAAACCAACAATCTCGAACAGGACCTTCCTCAACATCAAACGGACCTAATTCTAATATAGGTAACCAATTCCCTTTCTCTTTCCCTTTATTACTTCCATTACCTCCCCATTTACTAAAACCAATAGTACGAAAGTTAGATTTTATATGATTGGGTATTAGTTGTAGTATTTGATTTTGATTGGTATTGGAGGTTGTTATATATGATGTTGTTGGTGATTGTTCGGCATTGTCAGTAGTAGTACTAATGGCTGAGTTTGTCTCATCTATACTATTGTCTATATCCATGTCACTACTACTAGTATCCTTAGCAGCCGACAACTTCCTTTTCTCTAACTTTTTAGCTTCCTTCTTTAATCGTTTTCTCTCTTCCTTCTTCAATCTCTTTCTTTCTTCCTTTTCCAAACGTTTAGCAGCCTTCTTTTGAGCTTTTTTAATTGCCTTCTTCTCTGCTTTTTTGGTTGCTCTATCCTTCTTCGATTTAGACTTTGGTTTAGTGGTATTGTCATCATTGTTTGTTGGATTATCATTGGCATTGGCATTGGTAGAGCTTGATATTTGACGATCGAGAGAAGTTGCTTCTTCTACTTGGGGCTGTTCATCTTCAGATATCGAATCTCCCTCTTCTTTTGATACCATTGATACTAATGATCTTATAATAGATGCCATTGTTTGTTTGTTAATACCTCTATTATACGCGAATGGTATGATGGTGCTACGAAATTGCAATGACAAAATTTTTAGGTGATTTGTTGTGTGGTTGTTTTGGTATATCTTTAGCTACACCACCGACCGGCGAGAGTCTTATATCGAACTAGATAATGAGGCGCTTCTTAACTGTATAGGTCTCTTCTTATTCGATTATACTGACGCCAGTCCGCTAATAATAACACAAACAAACAGCCGTGGGGAGCCCTCTGCCTTCGGGCTCAAAGTACTCCCCCCCTAAAGTTTCAGGTGGAATTTTATAAGCCGCAACCTTAATATAATATCGTTTGGTATCGATAATCGATATACTACACATTCGTATACCGGCACTACGTCTGCTAGATCAATTTTTAACGCTCTTTCAATTCAGCGTGGTTTCATAGTGTCAAAGTAAGTACTCATTGAGCTAGAGGTGTTGAAAGATTGTGTCAATTTTGTTCAATGTTGATCAGCCACTCTATATCGTTGCTTGATAGTATGTTGTAACAAAGCCGGATATCACGGGATATTGTAATTTACCTTCAGCATCATATTATATAGCTCCCTTGTATATGTCTGTATATTCATAGCGGAGTTCGTGGTTGTTTCATAATAAACACTTTTTGGTTGTTTCTTTTATACCAATTTTAAGCACATCTCTTGTGTCAAAGTAAATCTCTTGACTAACATATACATCTACTTTATCTTTGATTTGATCTTCTCTTTAGCATTCTTATATCAGCGAGGATTTCTGGTTGTACCTAGAAAGGCAGTAGATTCTTCAATCAGCCACTCTTAGGCCACTAAAACAACACAGCTATCTCATAATCGAAGCACAATGGCATACTACCGACGATTACGATGGGTAATCCTAGCATTACTAATAGCAACAACATTCTTCCTAGCATCATTCAATGCCACATTACGATATATAGTCGATCAACGTCGTGAGTTGCATGCCAAGAATAAAGTTAGTAACTCTCATAAAAACAAGGAGACGGCTAATAATAAAAAGAAGGTCTATACCTACGATGAAATCGACAAGGAATCATTCGGTGGTGTTAAACAACCAGATGGAACATATGAATTTGGTAGTCAAACCGCTGAACGTGCTGCACAACTAAAAGAAGCACAAGATAATGAAGAATTAGCACAAGCAATACACACTGCTGAACAACTTAAAAAAAAGGAACGTCAAAATCCAACATTGAATAAATATCATACTACTATACGTCCAATTAATAATATGGAATTACCAAGTTTGATTAGTTATAATCGTCAATCTAATTTGCATTCCACACCTGACACAAACGACATTGTCTTGGCTGCAGATGTACATTATGGAAAATTTATTAGAATGACATCTAGTAATTTTGATCAATTAATTAATGGTGGTAATGCATTACCACATCCTGTACATTCTGGTGAATATATTAATCAAGAGATTGAAAATGGTAAGAATGGTGAGGGAAGAGGTGATTCATTTGTAAAAGTTGAGAATAGCAAATTAAGACGGTATAAGAAGCGAGGTAGGAGGCAGAGGAAGCGGGGTGGTAAGAATAATAACAAGGCAGAAGAAGATGAGACAATACCTCATACGATTGTAGAATACATTTACAATTGGTATATGAAATACATGTACAATTGGTATGTCAATACATTGGATTATTTATATGAAGTGTTGGGTGTTGAATTTGATGAGCAGGTGGTATCCACTGAGGGTATCACAGCGGACGGCAGTAGTGGTGCCGAGGGTGGTGCCGCTACACATTATGATGACGAAGATCAATTCTCATGGAGTGATACAAAGGTTGGTAGTCAATTAATTTGGATTTATGGCAAATTGATTAGTTTATGGTCAAGACAGCAGAAGGTTACGCCGTCGTCTCCACCCGTGTCGTCTGCTGAAAGTACATCTCAAGAAAGTGATACCACCACCGCCTCCTCTTCTATTTTATCCAAACAAGACATGATGGCAAGAGAGGGATTATTCCATTTAGAAAAGGCAGCAGAGTTAGGCCATGCCGAGGCACAACGTGTCGTTGCCAACTCATTAGCCTCGGGTATACTTCCAATTTCTGATCATTCACTTGTGCATCGTTTAGCCGAGTGGGAATATATCAATCAAGATGAGAATGGCAGTGGAAATACCAAGAATTGGACATCTATATTATTACAGAGTGAAATACAAGTACCAGATGATTTCTCCTCGGGTGGGGAACAATTATCACGTGCTATACTGCTATGGCATTTATCAGCCATGGATGGTAATGTCGAGTCTGCCATGGCACTTGGATATCGTCATGTCTTCTCTGCCACGGGAGGATCGACACGATTATCAGATTTAGTGGATGGTAAGTTATCACGGGGATTGTTATTAACTGGTAAGTGTGTTGTTTATTTGTTGTTTGTGATGATGTGTGTGGGGATATTGTGAGAGAGACGGCGGTACGGTGAAGGTAGCAATTCTACACAACAATCAACTGAGTATTATATCATATATAAATAGATTCATTAAATTAAATAACAATATTATTGCTTTCATTCGTCTAGTATATGTTGTGATAGTTGGTTGATTGTTATGTATCATCTCTCTTATCATATCTCCCCATCCCATTTTCGGCAGAGAAAAAAACACCACCCGAGGCTAGACATACTATTGTGTCAACACAACATCCATTCCGGCCACAAAGATGGACAAAGCACTTCTTGGTATTATCGGACAACAATGTACAAAGCTCAAAGCATATCATTCTCACATACTGGGTGCATAATAAACATCCACCCTCGGTATCCCAATATTTTCGACTGAAAAATACCACCCAATTACTAAAATGGAGTAATGCAACTCAACCACGATGATCTAGACCATATAACTTTGTACACAGGTGGTGGATATATCATAGATTGTTGAATTACCACCAAATCATGTGCAACTCGCTATCCCACCCCTCCACCTAATATCACCATCACCTCACTACCCTCGAAAATCTCAAAAATGACATACATGTTAATTATCACCACGTGACGATGCTACCACCCAACCCACTCCATTATTACAATGTCTATTGTTGTGTAAAGCCTCTCTGTATATTGTTGCATCCAAGGGTGTACCCTTACACCACTCCTCCATCACTAAAGTTACCATAACTTCTCTTCTACTCATCCAATTGGTATAGTTTTTAGCTGGTTGTAATCCCCACACCCTCCTCTATCGATTGGTGGCAGTTTCAGCGTCTAAATACAACCCTTTGTCAATTAATCCAACTCGAGAGGTGTGTAGATTGTCAGATTTACGTCACAAGACGCCCATTTTAAAGCCAATCTTAATCCCAAAATTACGTGATACTACTGCCAATTAATAAATACTAAACCACTCACCACAGCTCGTCCTACCGGACTCGCCAATACAGTAATCATTGATATCATCAATATAAGACACACACAGCTCGTGCAAGCACTCGCAAATACAGTATGTCAACGAACGTGAGGTAGTACAAGACCAACACAGTTCGGCTATCGCCTCACGAAGGGATATACAGTTAATCTTAATGATAGTATGTCCATCACTTCTCCTTTGGTGCTGACGCACGTCGTCGTACACCTCGTTCGTGCTGGTAATATCTCCCTTCGGTCGATCTTACCAACACTCTCTCGGTGGTGTTTAGTTGCAGTGTAGTATCATCATCATCATCATCATTATTAATTAAATGTACCAACCAAACATTAATTCACCACTAACCAATAAGCATTACTACCATTCGTATCAACTAACATTAATCCATTGCAGTTAACCATCCTCAACACCATCACGTACCAACAAACATGAACTATCATCCTCTACCAACAATACACCCGCTAGGGTGTGTTGTTGGTGTTGAGGATGTAGTTCATCAACCATCCCCAGCACTTGAATTACATTTAATCCACATCGTACCAACAATCCAAATGTGCCGGCACGGCTATGCCAACCCAGCATTACTATCGACCATTAAAGTTGTCGTTCTTCAGGCACGCAGTGCCGTTGTGAGGATTGCTTGCAATCCGAACTGTGTTGGTCTTATATTAATGTTGTACCAACTATCCTTTAGACTAACGTTCTTAATGTTGACTGTATTAACTTGCGAGACGAAGTCGAGCTCTGAATCTCTTATAATTTAAGTTTTTCAATCATTCTGTATTATTGTGAGTCCGATAGGACGAACTGTGAATGTTTTGTATATTATTGTTAAGTAATACCATTAATCGATAGAGAATTTAATTGCAATTTTAATGGTGGTCTCAAAATCAAATTTGAAGCTGTTCTTCACTTTGCACCCCTTGCTCGAGTTGAACAACTTTCATTTTAAGGTCGATATTAGACGCTAATACTACCATAAATGAAGAGAGGAGACTGTCAGCATTCTAAAACGCCAAGAATTATCATCATAGGGCTGATAGTTGTTGAGAAATGAGTGGTTGTGTTTTTGATGTGTTTATTGCAAGGGTCCCCCCTTGAAGGTTGCAGTAATGAGCCATTTCAACACATTATAGATACGATAGACGTCGTATTAATAGGGTGGTTCTGTTGAATAGATTAATATGAAGGCCGTCAACTTAACACAATAATCTCATGGTTCACTTGCTATTTACCTCCGTATTAATACGGAAATGTTATTACACATGTAATAATATAGAAAATACGATACGGACAATCGTAATCTTTGCAAAGCTCACTAAATAAAAAGAAGAAGAGCAGCTATTTCAAGCGGCGGCTTTCATAGATGGATTGATATACATCCGTACACCGGCAGTGCACTCAGTAATCAGTTTTTAACGCTCTTTCAATTCAGCGTGGTTTCGCAGTGTCAAAGTGAGTATTTATTGAGCTAAAGATGTCGATAGATTATGTCTATTTTGTTCAATATTGATCAGCCACTCTATATCGTTGTTTGGTGTGTGGTATGTTCAAGGGCACGCCAGTATTACGGGATATTGTAATTTACATTCTATATCATATGATATAGCTCCCTTGTATATATTGATATATCGGAGTGTGTGGTTGTTTGCATATTGAACACTTTTTGGTTGTTTCTTTTTTTATACCAATTTTTGATCACATAATCTTATGTCTACTGTATTGCAAATCTCTCGACTAACTATACATCCATTTTAATCTTTGCTTCGATCCCTTCGTTAGCACTTATATCAGCGAAGATTTTTGGTTGTGCCTAGAAAGGCAGCGGATTCACATCAGCCATATCCCTAGGATAAATACAACACAGCTCACAGCTGAAATCTCAATAATCAATAAAGCACAATGGCATACTACCGACGATTACGATGGGTAATCCTAGCATTACTAATAGCAACAACATTCTTCCTAGCATCATTCAATGCCACATTACGTTATATCGTCGATCAACGACGTGAGTTGCATGCCAAGAATAAAGTTAGTAACTCTCATAAAAACAAGTTGAAGGAATCTGTCAATAAGAAGAAGGTCTATACATACGATGAAATCGACAAGGAATCATTCGGTGGTGTTAAACAACCAGATGGTAAATATGAATTTGGTACTCAAACCGCTGAACGTGCCGCACAACTAAAAGAAGCACAAGACAATGAAGAATTAGCACAAGCAATACACACTGCTGAACAACTCAAAAAGAAGGAACGTCAAAATCCAACATTGAATAAATATCATACTACAATACGTCCAATTAATAATATGGAATTACCAAGTTTAGTTAGTTATAATCGTCAATCTAATTTACATTCCACTCCTGACACAAACGACATTGTCTTGGCAGCTGATGTGCATTATGGAAAGTTTATTCGAATGACATCTAGTAATTTTGATCAGTTAGTTAATGGTGGTAATGCATTACCACATCCTGTATATACTGGTAAATATATTAATCAAGAGATTGAAAATGGTAAGAACAATGGTGGTGGAAGAGGTGATTCATTTGTGAAAGTTGATAATAGCAAATTAAAACGGTATAAAAAGAAGCGTAGTAGGAGACAGATGAAGCGGGGTGGTAAGAATATGAACAAGGCAGTGGTGGAAGAAGATCCTCATTCGATTGTAGAACATATATACAATTGGTATATGAAATACATGTACAATTGGTATGTCAATACATTGGATTATTTGTATGAAGTGTTGGGTGTTGAATTTGATGATGAGCAGGTGGTATCCACTGAGGGTGGTACAGTTGACGGCAGTGCCGAGGGTGCCACAACACATTATGACGACGAGGATCAATTCTCATGGAGTGATACAAAGGTTGGTAGTCAATTAATTTGGATTTATG
>Ga0075439_16078_pt1 | contig 27275 bp, 22 predicted proteins | sample MintriSingleCell_FD_74264 | JGI IMG/M metagenome (GOLD analysis project Ga0075439, IMG submission 74264) | Marine eukaryotic communities from Monterey Bay, USA to study complex ecological interactions - Minidiscus trioculatus JGI Plate_4_G5... | ecosystem: Environmental > Aquatic > Marine >... | reverse complement strand
ACTTCGCTGAGCAGACGGGAAGCGGTGCTGTCACTGTGGTATGGTCGTTCCTGAACAAGTAGTGATTTCAATATTTATATACTGCATTATAATGACCCAATCAAGAGGGTCTCAGCAGGTCTCAGTTCTCAGCTTAGTTGCAGTTAGTCTGCAATATTGTCTAACTCATAACTCAAGTTACGTACGTTACTGTGGTAGCCAAGATATAAACTGCCGGTCAGGACCTGGCCACTGGTATTTTAGAGATACTCAGGGAGATGTATCTGTAAGGTGTTGTAAAGGAGATCGAACACCTACGAAGATCCAGCTGTTTAAATATTTGTATATTAGATAAAGTTAATGTGCTGCGACAAGTCTACCTTATGTTTACTTCTGATATCAGACAGTCGATGTAATGCTAGTGATGACGATGCTTACAAAGCATACTAAAGAACCTTTCCGACTTCTACCAGGAACCATCTTTCTTTTTTAAATACATCGAATCACAAGCTTCTTTATGCATTGGCCAATATTCCTCAAAGCAAAACTGAGAACAGAAAAAACACATTTTACAGCGGCTACAGACCCTCAATGATTCTCGCTCAACTGTTTTGTGACATCCATGACAAACGCCAACTTTGTTCTGACTTTTCTTTGCCTCCTTATATTTTTCATCTAGGCAAGAGCAAGGAATGCGTTTGGAATAGAATCTAAGCATGTCACGGCTACTTCCATCTACAAGCTTTCTAACCACATGTCCTGCTTGCTCGATTTGTTTACCGGTACTAGGTTGTGTCCCATCAATTGACCATTGCACCCTTTGCTCGATTCTCTTTTCCAATAACATGATTCCATATGCTATGTTTTTCTCAACAGCCTCGTAGCCCCTGAGAATAAGTTGTGTTCCTACTGCCCTCAAAATAGCCAATGCCATATTCATATATTCATTACTCTCATTATTATTCCACAAAATACTATGAGAACTAAATGACGCCATGAGAAACATCGGTACTTTCCAGCTTAAACTCTCCTCGATCGATGATTTTTTTATCTCATCCTCAAACAAATTCAAGAATGTATATACGGGATGATCACGAGGTGGTAAATCGGGGCACCCATGTTTACACCCACTGGCTAATAATGATGCCCATCCTCCTTTCTTCATCAATGATTTTGCTGTTACTACTTTGGTTGATTTTCCATTTCGTTTCTTCTTCTTTGATGGCGGCATGGTATGATGAGTTGCTACTATGTATTAACTATTACTTACCGCAATCGCTATTATCTACTTTTGCAAATCGTAGGAAGAGCACAAGCCAATAATCTCTTCTAATCGTCTTTTGTTGTTACAAGCTTATTCCGATCTGTAATTCTTCTATATCTTCTTCTTCTTATTTCCCTCCAAAGATATACTACTGAGGAGAAGGCCTAATTTACAGTCAATATTAACTCGAATAAATGCCAAACTACTTACATCAATGAAGCTTGATAGTTAAATCCCTCTCGATATTATTACTGCTTGAGAGAATAAGATTTTGAATTTAGTGCGGCATATAGTGTCATTTATGTATCTATGTCCTAAGTAAAATTAAGGTATCCTACTATAGGCCTTTGTTAAATAACAATTAATCATTACCTACCTGAACCTACCTTATCATTACCCTAGCATTGGTTAATTGATTGAGAACAAAGTTACTCAAGAAGATCACCCGGATTAAATACCATCCTCATACCACTAACTATTAGAGTTGAAGGGATATTGCAATTATACTCCTAATCTTCACTCTGCTTATATTCTACATAATATCTCCCAATTAAACACTACTATCATAGGATACACGTTCAATAAATAGAGAGGTGTCTTATTAATAGAGGTGTCTTATTTATACAATGTCGAATGATTTTTCAGATGGCTTGTTAATGAAAGGCAAGGGTAATCAACTATTTGTTAGTAATGATTATAAGGAAGCAATACCATATTACGAAGATGCGATTGTACTGTTTGATAAATCTGATCATCCGGATGCATCAAATGAAATGTCAAAGGTATATGCAAATATTTCAGAGTGTCATTTGCGGTTACAAAAGTATGCCGAAGCTGAGAAGGCAGCTACTTTGGCAATATCAAATGATGAACATAATGTAAAGGCATACTTTCGACGTGGACGTGCAAGATTAGAACTCAGCAATTTACGTGGTGCAATCAAAGATTTTACATCCTCGAATTCAAATGAGGGTAGAAAGTTAGAACAAAAGGCAATGTCAAAACTACAAATGTATGGACGAATTATTGATAGTTATCGTCTTCGTATGGAAGATGAGTATACATTGGCAGATCAAGTAGATATTGGAAATTTGTATTATTCAGGACCAGAGGAGGTTAGCGACCCATCAAAACATTTTAGAGGGTATATGAGATTAGGTCTAAAGAGATGTGCTTTCCCACAAGGATTCTCTGCTGATGATTTAGATTCAATACTGACATTTGCAAAGGATGACGAGTGGTATAATATCAAATGTACTGTTCATTTGGCTGATGTAAAGAAGTACTATGGCACGGTACTGGATAAACCAAGGGAATACGTAAAGTTACGTGAGCTTGCTGTCAAAGTCGTGGGGCCAATTCTATCTTCTGATGACGAAGGAGATGAATCATTGTACATTGGGGGATACATGAGTGATGAGAGTTACAGTGAAGTTGATTTGCAGTGGATGTATGAACCTCCGTATTCTCCCTATCAACCTCTTATTGATTCTAATGACCGTGAATTTAGGGAGAAAGTTGCTTCATTTATGATACGATACAATTCAGATTTCCCAATTCACTATCTGCGCCTTAATATTGATTGGGCATTTCGTGATTATATGTATCAAGGGATTCGGTATCCGGATTTCTATTCCGTCATACTGAGAGGGGATTTTGGTCAAAATGCAAACGGTCTAAAGCCAGCTCAATTCTCTGCAATGTTACAGAAAGTTATGCACAATCACCACGGTCTTCTTGGGGAGATGGTTCCAAAGAAGTTTGAGAGTGCTGAACCTGTCAAAGGTCCAAGTGATTGGCATTTTGATCACTATGGAACGCTTTGCTCTCTAGTTTTGGTTGCATACGATCTTCTTTCTGAAGATGAAAGGGGAAGCGCTAATGTACAAGAAAGGTTAGCACATGTGCTATTGTCAGGGGAAGAAGACATTTTGACTTACTTCTATACAACCGACTATGGATTTTCATCAGACGAAGAGGAGTGGAAAGAAATCTCAACTCCCGGTCAATGGAATGGACCAAACGAGTATTGCAGCGATCTTTGTGTTATACCAGACTCGTGGAATGAAGGAGTGGGTACCCAAATGATGTTCAAGGCGTTTGAAGTTTGGCAAGGTATTGCTACTGCAAGGAAAGAACTGGATAGCATTCAAATCCATCAGTCTGATTTATCCTCAAATGATATCATTGATAGAACCAATGAACTTCTGCAGCTTTTGTGCTTCAGCAAACAAGCTATCTCTTCTCTCCTCTCTGGAGTTGCGCCATGGGATGCCAACTGTGGAGTATTATCTAAGTACTACAAAACACTTGAGCTCGCAGCTAGAGCATATTTGGCTACGGATCAAGTTGATAAAGCATCAGAGTTGTTGAAAGAATCTGCTACGTGGATCGGTGCAGCTGCAGCAAACACAACTGCTTCAAAGAACTTGTCAAACTCTGGCTTGTCGAGATGGAAACATTGATTGCGTCAAAGCATTATCGAAAAACTAAAACTCTGCTGCGAGAGATCGAAAGATACATCAGACATGAGGAGCGAAATAGATCAATTGATCCATCGTTACTAGAAAATGAACTGAATGAGATGAAAAACTTGGCAGCTAGTGTTACAATGAAATGTGGCCCCGTACCAAAACGAACACCTATCTTGAGTGAGAATGGTTGGTATACGTTTGATGCTTCCGTAGATGAAGATGTTCGAAATGCTGTGAGAGAGGATGAATATCCTACAATTGAGTTATGGCTAGATGGAAATGTTAATCAATATCATCACATCACTAAGCTTCACCTGGATATTGCAGAACAAATTGGACTTGAAGGATTGCATGGACTCTTTCCTAATTTGACGCATCTTGTTGTTGATGACTCGAAAGAATGCTGCCGATGTTGCTACAAAATTGACGAGTTGAAAAAGTTTGCGTCATCATTGGAATATCTTGAATTGAACTTATCTTTTCAGTGGATGGCAGAAGGGGATGATGTTATTGAACCCGTTGCTTCATTGGTCAATCTAAGAGAGCTTCGTATTTATCGGCGACGAGATGGTGCGCCATATGAGCTCAAACATTTGGAAAGGCTCCAGAAGCTTGAGCGTATCTTTTACTGGGGTTGCAACAGGCTTGAACTCCAATCAAATCTCGACCCTTGGCCAGTCCTTGACCTTACACAATTGAAAGCATTGACGTCTGTTGTATTCGTCGAGGCAAGCTTCTGTCATGAATCTGAGCAAAGAAGTCAAGTACTCATTCTACCTCGACAAGTTATGCATGTTGCTTGTATTGATGTATATGGAAGTGAAACTTCTAAGCATCTCCTTGGAGAACTTGAGAAACGTAGGTTGGATGTATATCATAAGAAAGTTAAGCAAAACAGTGAATATGAAGGAATATGGAAAGAGGTTGACAACTTATACGGTGGTTGGCACAGAACAAACTAGAAGATGATTCCTATCAGAACAATGTCATACAGAGCCAAGAGTAAACAGAGTAACATATAATGTTTACCATCACGATTGAAAATCTAAACCAAACGACCACTATTGCAGCACCTGCATGCTGCTGTACCCAAGCTTGATGGCCAAACGTTGGCTGAGAGTTGGCAGAAAATCGAGATTTTTTCCTGATCTGAGGCATGATGAAATCTGCCTACATTCATTTATACTGAAGCTCGCAGCTCTGCTGCGCCATAATTTACTGGTAAAAGACAGGAGGTTTTGTTGTTTGTGAGGGTGCTAGGTGGAGAGCGCTTGATGGCCAAACGTTGGCTGAGAGTTGGCTGGTGACTCGGTGATAAAGGCCATCAAAGTACTCATTTTTGGATACTTAATTGCAATGACAATAACTGATATTCAGTCATCTAAATATACCCTACCTAAACCAATAATATACCTATACTAACATGGCCGCCGCTAAAGAAGAAGAATTCCCAACAGCATCAACTGTACCCTTCCCATATGAAACACCTTACAATGTCCAACGCGAGTTAATGTCAGCAATATTATCAGCATTGCAACAATGTGATAATAATAAGGATGATGCACCATCTTGTGATAACAGTGCACCATGTAGCAAACTAAGTAATATCAAGGATGATGATAGTAACAAGAAGAGAAGAGCACCAATAATAATGGTAGAAAGTCCAACAGGTACCGGTAAATCATTATCACTGGCATGCGCATCAATGTCATGGTTGAAATATCGTGAAGGTGCTGATATTGATAAACTACTCTCAGCAACTTCTAAAGAAGAAGAAGACAATAAAGTAGAAGTCAAGAGTACAGTATCACCATCTCCAACTAATAACATCAATAATAAAAAGTCTAAAGTTAAAAAGTATGATTGGATAGAAGCATGGCAGCCAACCAACATTGATAATGATACACCAAAAGAACGGTGTACTGATGAACAAGTTAAAAATGCACCTCCACCTTCTCGTACTTCTGAGGAATCTCCTACAACTAATGACAATGGTACTGCATCTCCATCTAAACAAGAAGAAGCTGTAGTAGTAAAGAAGGAGGAACAAATAACAAACTATGCCATCCAAAATCGAAATGCATTAAATGTTGAATTATCGAATATACGAAGTAGGTTAGATAGATTAGTTACCATTGCAACCTTTGCTACGAATGAAAGCACAAATGGTAATAGCAGTGAGAAGAAGAATGATGATAAGAAAGTAAGAGAGATGAAGGTTAGAAGTATAAGAGAGAATTTAGTAAAGGGTAGTGTATCATCTGCAATTGCCAAGGAACGGAAGAAGTCACGTCAATTGGCCAAGTCAGGTAATAATAAGAAGAGAAAGACTGCAACTAATGCATCTAGCAGCAGTAGCAAGAGTAGCAGAGTAGAGGATGAGTTTTTAGTGGATGCATACCATTCAGACGATGAAGCTCGTAGTAGTAGCAGAAAATCTGGGGATGTATCATCTGATAGTGAAGAGGAAACTTCATTAACTGATCTTGCCAAGAAGAAGAAGGTGGAGCGAAGTAAAAAAGCACAACAACAAATTCAATTATCAAACAAGGCATTATTGGAAGGGAGTAACTTGGATGGATCGGGATATGATAATGATCCTGAGTATAATGCTACACGTCGTGTTATCAAGAGGTAAGCTTCGCCAGATTCATATGTACTTTAAACTCATATATTTATATATATTATGTGATGCTCACTTCTGATATCTTCATAATCTCTCATTCTGACCCTTCTCTAGTTCAAACACCAATAGTAACAGTAGCAACATCCAACAAGCTACTGCAACAGTTGGAGGGGTAACACCCAACACCGGACTACGCAAGATCATATACGCAGCACGGACACACTCCCAGCTCTCCCAATTCATATCTGAATTGAAACGTACACATTGGGGCAAGGATGTCAAGGTCGTTGCATTAGGTTCACGTAGTTTACTTTGTAGTAACGATCAGGTCCTGTACTCGTCAAAGACGAATAAGAAGAGTAGTCGACGGAGTGAAGCTGAGATTACCGAGCTTTGTTTGGATATGCAAAAGAGTAAAGTTAGTGGAACAAAACGTGTCAATAATGGAGATGAGAAGAAGAAGGCCAAGCAACTAACATGTTGTCCATACAAGGCGTCATCTGATGCTATATCAACATTGGCATTACATTCACTAGTTCGTCCATCTGATATCGAAGACATGGCAAATTTGGGTAAAGCATCTCACACATGCTCGTACTATGCATCACGAGCGGCATTAGCAGCGGCAGAAGTGGTAGTATTACCATATAATACATTACTCTCGAAGCAAGCCAGAGAATCTGTTGGCTTGTCAATTAAAAACTCGTTAATCATTATTGACGAAGCCCATAATATCCCTGAAACATTGAGGAATATATCGTCATGTACAATATCATTAGCTGTATTGGAGGCGGCGTTGTCACAGTTATTAGCATATATCCGCAAATATTCAGATCGACTAGCTGGGAGGAATATATTCTACTTAGGACAGATACGAAGGATATTAGTTAGTATGATTAAGTATATCAAGAAGCGTCCTACTACTTCGCAACAACAACAGCAACAACAAGGAACAACGAGGAAGGAAATGATGGCAGCAGTTGCATTAATGTTTACATTGAAACTTGACAATATCAATCTATTCTCGATAGTACGTTATCTTGAAAAGAGTAGATTAAGCCAGAAGTTATTGGGATTTGTGAATCACACTGCAGCTACTGCAGAAGGGGAAGATACTGCCAATACCTCTGAACCAAAGAAGAAGGAATTCATGTCAAAGCACATATCATCCATGTCCATCTTTGAAACATTCATTCAACGTCTTACTGGAACTTCTCGTGAGGGAAAGATTATTGTTGAATGGCCATCATCAACAGAGGGAGAAGACAGTACTAAGCAAAGCCCGACATATCGATTCGTTCAGATCCATTCAGCATCTCAATTGGATAATGTCGTTGAGGAGGCGCATGCAATCGTATTGGCAGGTGGTACGCTGAGGCCGTTTACTCATGTTGCTGCTGAACTGTTTGGTGATGATATTGATGTCATGAGTGCGGCATCCACTGCCGAGGGCCAGTTGGCTCGTAATTATGATCAGTTGCCAAACAAGTCGTCTTCAATTCCGTCATCTTTAGTCCAAGTAACCCCAAGACTAACCACCTTTACTTGTGGTCATGTTATACCTCAATCCAATGTCCTCATGGCTTGTCTATCATCGGGTCCAACTTCACACAAGCTTGACTTCCGTCATACCTCTCGATCAACGAATGAAATGATTGATGAACTAGGTCGATCAGTATTGAATCTATGCAGTATAGTACCAAAAGGATTTGTAGTCTTCTTACCAAGCTACAACTATGAAAGTCAAGTATTCCAACGTTGGAGAGCCACTGGTCTGTTAAGTCAAATGAGCAAGAAGAAGAGTGTCCATAGAGAACCTAAAAACTCTAGAGACCTCGAGGCCTCGTTGGCTAGATACTCATCTGAGGCAAGCACTACTAAAGATGGTGCATTATTATTCTCAGTTATGGGAGGCAAAATGAGTGAAGGGATCAACTTTGCAGATGACATGGCAAGATGCGTATTAGTTGCAGGCCTGCCTTATCCAGATATAACCGACCCTGTATTGAAGGAGAAGATGCAAAGTTTAGACAAGGAGTATCGTAATACAGGAAGTATTGGTATTACAGGACAGGCATATTATCAAAACTTGTGCATGAGGACAGTGAATCAAAGTGTAGGTAGGGCAATCCGACATGCTAATGATTATGCTGTGATCGTTCTTGCTGATTATCGTTACTCGTCTGATTCAAGGATATGGAGTGGATTGCCACAATGGCTAAAGAGAGGTGGTAGCGTCCCACGCCAAAGTGATGCTGTGTTTGGAAAGGTAACCAAGGATATTACTTCTTTCTTTGCAGACAAGTGAGAATAAGTAATTGGAGTAACATTTCTCAAACGAGTACATGCATTGTGTATCGTTCTACAATCGAGAGTAGAGAAGCAGAAGGCATATTTACAATCTGTTGTAATGTAAACGACATGTCTGCTCTGATATAATGTAACTTCACTTCTCGAGTACATCTATACATTAGTGTTTACATACTACATACACACTTCTTTTGGATTGCATAGCTTTATCTGATAATTGAATTGGTATCTCTTGGAATAGAGACCAGCCAATCTTTTTAAGACGATCATAATCTTTAGCACTGGTTGGAATAGACTTTCCAATCAAAACCAATTCAATAATATCTTTATTAACACGTATCATCTGTGAAGAATAGCTTATATAATTATCTCACCCAGATGTCCATCTCATCGTATTTTGGGAATTGGGACCACGAAGTGGCGCATCACTTGGTTTCTCCTTCTTTTTCATATTCTTCTTCTCTTCCTTTGTCAATCTACCTTCTGCAGCTGCCAATCTTTCTTCACGAATTTGTGCTCGTTGTTCATCTGTTAATTTATCATCTGTATAGGGCTCTGGAGGTTGATCAGTGTATCGATTTTCTGCAGCTGCTGCTCTAGCAGCTCTATCAGCCCGTTGTTCATCAGCTGAACCAAGTCTATGCCCTTCACCTCCAAATGCTGCCGAAGAGCGTTTCGAGCAACAACAACCCATCCTCACTGGTAACTTTTATAATTGTAACTTGTGTGTATTGTTTTGAGATAAAAGACTAACTATGATGAACCAATACCAATATTAATGTATCAAGAAGATATCTCAGCCAACAATTGTATATCTAAACCCCTCAGGAGATATAAATAGGCAAGACAATATAATAATACATAGTGTACTTAAGTATAGAGGTATATCCTTTGTCATTGAAAACGCTTTCACGATCGCACCTTAGTTCTCCCCCCCATCATCAATCATCCATACCTCACTGACCTCACCATCTCTTGACGTCCTATACTCATACTTCATTATCTATCTTCACATCATATCAATACATCACAAGATGAACATATTATACAGAATAATACTTATTGCATTGGTCGTTCAATTATCAACGTGCTTTATGCAGGGACAATCACGCCGACATATTGCAATCAACCCATCATTTATTAGAGATACACACACGACAATCTATGCCAAAAAGACTGCTACAAAGAAGAAGAAGAAAAAGGGGAAGAATAGTTCAACTTCTGGTTTTGGCGGAGCAGCGGCTGAAGACTGTCCCTGTGGTAGTGGTCTAGGATACATGAAATGTTGCGGTAAATTACACAAAGATAGCAAAGTGTATGCAAATGCAACCGCCGAGCAAGTAGTCAGAGCTAGATATTCGGCCTATGCAAAACGGGAAGTTGATTTCATTGTTGGAAGTACACATCCACTTAATAAGAACTTTATGAGTGATATACAACATTGGAAAGATCAGATCAAAATGAATTGTTATGATAATTTCGAATTGAAAAAGTGTGAGATCGTAGATGAAAGTTATGAAGGAGAAGGAGAGAAACAAGTAGCCAAGGTAAAGTTCATAGCTACAATGACTCAAGTAGACTCGAGGGAGAAGACTGCATTCATGGAAACGTCTTTATTCGAGAGAGCGGGCAAGAACATAATGGATGGAGCCTGGTTATGTAAGTTGCACCTTATCTTTTGTATGTATATATCTTATACCTTGTGTATATCCTTTACTCATGTCCAACGTCTATGTTCTCTACTGCAAATATGTAGATAAAGAGGGGATCATTGAAACTGCTCCGGGTATGCCAGAACCAGAAGAGGAAGACGAAGAGGAGGAGAAAGAAGAGGAAACAAATAGCGATGACGAAGAGGAGAAGAGTGAATAGAATGGAAGCTTAAACCATTCTGATTCTTACCTAATACACAAATAGAAATACTAAAGAAACTATTATCCATAATCGAAGCTTGTAGTTTTAAGCCTGATAGTAGTAGAGATAGTACGAGTTATGAAGCATCACAAGTGACTCTTCCTAAGTAAAACTTTGCCTACATTTCAGTTAGGTACTTGCAGGTTTTCTGTTTCCTCATTAATAGCTATCAGCAACTTCTATATCAACAGGCGGTACAATTATAATTCTTGCTGCTTGAGTAAGGATGTGCAGTAGTAAGTATAGTAGACCTTGGCGGCGGCGTATGTGGAATAAATCAGGATACCTTAGAGGGTATCCTTTACCGTTGCAATTTTCAAGGAGCGAGGAGGTAGAGTTGTTGATGTTGTGTTGATGTATGTCTTTGATGTGTGTACCTACTACTCTAGAGGTAGGCCGGCAAGTTGGACGATATCGATAGTCAATATACAGTTCATTATCAGCTGTATTGTGTATGCTACTTTTCATGCTCGACCATCGACCACGAACTCAAGGAGATCTCCCAAACTTTTTGACACAATTTTTTTATATTGATGGCTACGATACACAATTGCAATAAGAATGCAGACAACTCCATCTCCAGTAAAGTATAGTACTACCCCTACAACTAATCGAGAGATAATAGAGACCGACCTTTCTAATCTACGTACTCGTAACCATGGCTTTGTACGGTCTGAATCATTACGACTGACACCTCCTCTCGATAGTAAAAAAGATGATGTGCAATATTGTCGCCACAAACACAAATGGCGGCGTAGACGACGACGTGAATGTGATAACAATGGAGGGAACAACTTGATTGAAAAGTTCGAGGCAGCAATCAAAACAAGAGTGTTGGAGTTGCGTCTAATTGGAAAGCGTAGCTGGTGGCCGAAACCTATCATGTGGTCAAAATCGAAGCATATTAATACATCACGACATGCCATCAACATGCATCAGACATCAACAGACAATCATGCGCATAGAAAGAAAAAGATAGTAAAACAACACTCGATGCATATGGAGGGGGTACAATATACAACAAAAGAGTTGATTAAGAAATTCGATAAATGTGATAGTAGTAGTATACTTGTCGTTCAAAAACAATCAAAGAAGAAGATTAAGTGGAAGTTTTGGATACAGAAAGAGAAGAGAACGATGAAACCGGATGAAGAAGATGATGGAACTACTATTGCAGATGATACTAGAGATGATATGGATCAAATTATAGACGACACGACTACTCGAGACGGCCCAAGTAAAGAAGGAGAAGAGGAGAAGTTAGAAAGCATCATCAGTCGGCTGGAAAAAGAGCTTCGTCAGATGCGAGTTGGCAAGGATCAAGGAAAGAAGACGAAGAAGCGAATAGCTGAAATAATGGCCGGGGCAACAGTATCTACTTTGGGTGTTGTAGTTGCCATTATTCTACTGTAATACTATGAGACAGAAGAAAAAAGAGAGAAGTATGTATGTTTCATAATTAAGGTATGTATTTGATATGATCAAGTAAGTGTAAAGATAGAGGTGTAAAGTAGATTCTATATGAACTGTACCGACCTATATCATTCTTAGTAATATAAATCTTGCACTTCATAGACGGTACGTATGATCATGACTCTCGTGCTGTGCAAGTATTAGTATTTTGGATGTGCCACTCAACATCAGTCCTATTCTTTGTTAATATCAAGTACACCTTTTGCATAAGTAGACATATCGCTGCCTTTAGAGCGGTGTTATGACTGCGTGTTGAGACAACATAGAGTCTCAAGTGGTGTTTGCCCCTGATCGAATACCTTTCTCGTGAAGAGGTATCCTAAAAGTTCGTTGGTATCAAAGTAAAAAGTGAAGCTCGCATACTCGGCAGAACTTTGAAGGTGTGTTGGCCACGTAAATCATATTCCGCGGTGTTGATCAATATATCTATCGTAAATCGTCTCTCACAAATTGTATTCTTCTGTTATAAATTTCCATTCGGTATTAGGTACCAAGATAAATATCAAACATACAATAACAACAACAAAATAACAAAATGGTTCTAACACCATCTTCAAAGATTAATGCCAACCCAAAATCTCCCGTACTAGGGAAACCACCCCGTGCAGGTGCAGCCAATAAAGATAAACAACGTGTATCATTCTCACCAACTCGTTCACCCCGCAACGGTGGTAGACGTCGTCGTTCCTCATCACACTTTACCAAAAAGAATAAGGGTAAATCATTAGTTGATAATAATAGTGATATTGAAAGTGATGATGATGAGAGTGATATTGAATTTACATTAAATGGTGTGAATGATATTGATGGTGATAAACATACCATTGGCGGTAGTAATACTACACCAACTAAAAAGAAGAAGAAGCCTGATAAGCAACAACGACGTCGACGTCGTTCGTCAGCACGATTTTTACGATTGTCCTCGGGCGGTGCTGATGATGCCAATACTAACAATGGTTCACCAAACTCAAAGAATGGAGATAATGATGAGAATTACACATCATCCGAACATTTAGGTGAAATTTATCGTCAGGCTATCCGTATGAATGCCGAGAATAAGATTAATGCTGGCAATTCATGGGGATTAAAGTTAATTGAAAATATGGATAAGTTTATAGTTGAGGGCAATAGTGGTGGCAGTGCAGGAGATGGTGGGGATGTTAGTCCACGTGATAATGAGGATAATGCCCGATCTGAATTAAAGGCAGCACGTAAAATGAAATCCAAGGATGAGAAAGGTCGTGTGAACTTTACAAAGGCATCATGTACGTTAGATGCATCTGTTAAGATTTATTCTTATAGGGTTGATGATGTACATTTAAGTAGTTATCGTGTATTGGCTAATTTGAATAGGACTGATACCAAGGGGAATAAGGATGATGATGGATTGGAGGGTGGTGGTGTTGATTTGGATGATGGTGAGGGTGGTGGAAAGACTGTTAGTAGGCGTAGGGCTGGGCCTAAGGGACCTACGGAAACTCTTGAGAGTAATAAGGGTACGTTTAATTTGTTTGGTTTTATATTTGTGTGTTGTGTGGAAATAACATCTCTGCCAATTTACTTAGTCTAACTGATATTCAATATCTTCATTCTACCCCTCCAACCACCAAACAGCTAACATCAACATGTCCAAGTTGGACTCAGCCTATGATATTGATCCTCTCTTCCACAAGATGTCAAAATCGTTCGATGAGGGTGGTGCCAAGGGATTGTTACTTGGTAATCTTGGTGTTTCACAACATGGATGTCATATTGTGTTTGATTCCAAGGCAGATGATGATGATGAGGAGGATGGTGCCACCACCAACAAGAAGAAGTTGGACAAGATTAATGAAGAAGATGAGGAAGAGAAGGCGGAGGAAGACGGAGAGGATAACGAGTTCAATATCGACCCCGAAGAAGCCAAGGTATGGAATGAGGGTGAAATTGATATTACCAACCTAGCATCCAAACTTCAATCGATGCTTGCATCGTATGGACATCGTACGTCCAATTCGGTACCATTCGTTCCCCAGCTTGAGTCACTCCGTCAGGATTATGCTAAACTTGAGGAAGAGGGGTATGCCGTGGATGAGAATGCGGGTAAGGAAGGACGTAAGCGTTTGAAGTTGTATGATGCACCGTAAGTTGTTGCTTGTTTGTTTGTCATGTGTATATAATGATTGAGCCCAACTAATGCGTGTTGATTACTCATATGTACTACTTTACTTGATAACTTTCAACCAAATCAACACAAACACTTAGGGAGGAGGAAGAGAAGGAGGCAGAACGTTCAATTCATGTAATTGCCATGGAGCGTAGTCGTGGCAGTGTCTTGGGAATGACTTTTGATACAAACTTTAGGTTGTCCATGGACGGCGATGAAGATGTTGGTGGTGATATTGGTGGAGATTTCGTAGCAGGAGACTTTGGTGGTGATGGGGAATTCGCCCCAGACACTGGTAGTTTCGGAGGAGACTTTGGTGGCGGCGATGGAGGATTTGATATGGGTGGAGACGATTCTCAACCTGGTACCTTTGTCGATCCTCGTTCGTACAACAACACAAAGGTACTCTTGGATGCACTCTGTAACGGTGATGCCTTTTATGAGGGTGGATCAGCAGGAGGTAATAGTGATTATGCTTTCTTCGATATGAAGAAGTTTGAAAAGGCCACAGATGGAAATCTTTGGGCAGGTAAGTTTGACTCGAGAGAGATATGCATGGTGGCTTACATCCCATTCTCACCGCATACTAACTTTTCCTTATCGCTCAACTTATAACATATAGGATCTCAACATTGGAAGAAGAAGCCTGCGTTGAAAAAGAACAAGGATAAGCAGGCTGCCGAGAAGAGGAAGGTCATGTTTGATGAGGGAACTGGAGAGAAGAAGGAACGTAAGAAGGCTGCCAAGAAGGACCGTGTATTCATTGACTTTACCAAGGCTCCAGAGTAAGCAATATATTATGAATTGACTCGTCATCTACTTTATTCATTGATTTGATGCCCTCGTATACTCATAAGTATAAACACCTTTCACATCTCTACACTATTTTCAGTGTCGATTCCATCTTTGCAAAGAAGAAGACCACAACAAAGAAGACCAAGAAATCGAGGAAGGATCAGTATCAAATGCCTCAAGCGGATAAGGACTTCTTACTTCCACCCGATGCTAATGTTGACATCTCTCAACTTACAAGGCTCTTCTCTCGTCCTAATGCCGTTGTTCGTCGAGGCAATGGAGACAATAACGAGGAGCCCGTTGGCAAAACTGTTGGGTTCTATGACGTTGAAGACAATGCTCTTGGATTTGATGACGATGATGGTGGCGATTTTGGTGGAGATGATGGCGGGTTTACTTTTGCTTATGGAGACGAAGACGATGATCAAGCAGCAGGAGGAGGCGATGATGATGCCGACTACAATACTGAAGGCTTCGATGAAGTCCGCAAGGTTGAAAAGATTGATATCGGGTATGCCACCGTTGCCAAGAAGGTTGATGTACGTCGTCTTAAGAAGGACTTGTGGGCAGAGCTTGAAGAGAAGACTGCCTGGGTGGCACCTGAAGATTTTACCCCCAAGGAAGACGAAGAGGATGATATCTTTGAAGAAGCCGAACGTCCCAAGGGTGATCCTCAGTTTGTATCCTTCAAGGATACTGTTGAAAAGATGGACAAGGCTCAGAGTCAGAATGATGTTACTGTGTCATTCTACTTCATTTGCTGTTTGCATTTAGCCAATGAGAAGGGTTTAAAGCTTGATTCTACAGGCTTGGAAGACTTTATGATCTCGATGGATGATGGTTCTGCACCTACCTTTGGAACGTTTGGAGATGGTTTCTCTCAGACTGCTAATAAGTTAGCTACCGCCAAACCTCGTAGTAAGAGAGATCAAAAGGTTGCAAGCTATGTCGAGGAGGAGGATGTTGATGATCAGTAAATGAGAAGAGACAGTGGCGTTAGTTATTGAAGGGAAGAAGATCAGTTTAAATTGACTCCAAGGAGTTTATAGGTTGTTGTCAAGTGCATATTTAAGTTAAAGTCACCTATTTGTTGTAATCTAACACACCTACTCTAGTAAGCTGTTTGTTACAAGACACAGTGAGCCAGAATCGATATTACACCGTAGCATCTTATCAAATCCCATCTACTCTATTGACTCAAATGAAAGTATCTTCTCGTACCACCATGCAAATAGACTTTAGGTCCACTACACTTGGCTAATTCAACTTCTGCTTACAATAGCAACACTCCTCACCAATCGATCTTATCAGGTTGAGTTACAAAGCAAAGCGGGAAGATTGATGAAAAGGATACCCTCTAGCGGTCCTCATTTTTTGACTTTTGACTTTACAGACTTTCAGCAAAGATAGAAGAGTTATCGTATAAGATCTACTCTTCAGTTATTACGGCATAATGTTGGTTGTTATACCACTGCACTAAACAATACTACCAACGCCAACACCCAAAGCATCATCATACTATACGTACCCACCAAAGTAGATATATTTATCCAGTCCGCCGCCATTATGAGAGTAACTGAGAGTTCCGTGTTCTTTTGGAGTGGGTTATTTTCCCAGTGGTTTGCATCATCGTTTGAGATAGATGGTAAGAAGTTCAATGCAGCGGAACAATATATGATGTATAAGAAGGCATTATTATTCGGTGATAACGAGATAGCTAATGCTATAATGCGAACAAGGGATCCAAAAGAGCAGAAATCATTAGGAAGACAAGTAAGGGGATTTGATGAGGATGTGTGGAAATCACATTGTAAACAGTATGTTTATGAGGCGAACTATGCAAAGTTTACACAAAATGAGGATTTGTTACATGAGTTTGTGAGTCATGGTGATAAAGAGATTGTGGAGGCTAGTCCACAGGATAAGATTTGGGGAATCGGACTGCATTACAATGATAAAAGATGTGATCACAAGTCACAATGGAAGGGAACTAATTGGTTAGGTGAAGCACTAATGAGGGTACGTGAGACTCTTAAAGGAGAAGGGAAATTCAATACCTCCATGGACTTTCTTCATCAGAAGCAACCCCCCAAATCATCAGCAGAGCAGGGGAATGCTGAGTATATACATCAGTTTGGATATCATTTTGCAAGGAAGATTCTAGGAGAGAAGCAGGTAAACAAATGCTTCCGACAAGGTAAGATCGCAATGTTGAATGTGTCATCCTATACCACATCTATCTCACACAACATATCTACTACATTTAGCCTACGAATCAGAGTTACAAAATCCAAAGCAGAATCAACAACACTGTTTCCGTGCTAATTGGAGATCTTCTTCAAATGTTCAAATGCCATGGGATCTACCAACTATACCACCAGACCTTCTCCATGATGATGATGTCAATCCTCAGTGCCTATTTGTAGATATTACATTTGATTTTCTCATATTTCCTTCGGAGGCTGTAAGTGAAGGTAGGACAAAACATTGTCATGTAGTAAAGAAAGCAGATTTCTGGGATGAAGAAGTCAAAAATGACACTGATGAATCCAGTTCAATTGCATTGTCTGTTGCTATCCGTATCGGGGCATTAGTTGCTATACCTTCTTGTCAATGCAGTGATATTAATAGTGCTAACGGTAGTAAAAGAGATGTAGACGGTGGTATCAAAAGTGATACTCATTATCAATACTATTACTATTACATGAGGGGAGATAAGGCACTTCAGTTGTCAGATTTGGATGATCATTGCAGTAGGATTGAGATTATTCGAGAGGGAATGGACTCAAAAGATGTTGCCAATATTGTGGGTACTGCATTCTTAGATGGATGTAATTCAACGACTTGGCAAGTGGTAGCTAAGAAGAAGAATGCAAATGATATGACCAAAAGTAGTTTGAACGGTATGACAACCATTGATGGTAATAACAACCAATCAAAGAATCAGAGTAATTTGACCTGTCATTTGAAGTTGCATGACAAGTCATTCAACGCTGATGGGATTCTACCCTTGAGTAGCAATGGTGGAGTTGATAGCAGCAGCTTGGATCGGTCAATGTTAGATATGATTCTTCTTCAATCAAATGCAAGTAGTAGTGAGGGTGATATCGTTTCTGTTCCTAAAACTGAAGCTCTGTCGTTATGGAAAGTAGTGGATGAGTCTCTCATCAAAGCATTAGAAAAGCCTATTGAACCATCGCCGCAGAAGATGAGCCCAGCATCATTCAAAGTCGCCGCAAAAGAAGAGGATTCACCACCACAAAAGGCAGCTCCAAAGGAAGAGGAAACAAAGACTACTGAACAACCGAGAAAGGTGGTGATTCGTAGACCACCAAAGCCTCAAGAACAGGCTTTATTTGCAAAAGGGAAGAAGACCACTCTTGGTGGTGGCCGTCGGAAGAAGCCCAAATTCAGAATGGGACCAGCATAGGAAGAGAAGAGCTAGCCGTTTACTTGCATTGAATTGAAACTGAAACGCATAAGATAAGAAAAGATGTTACTTATTATACCTCTACTAAATGTACTGTTCACAAACTAATCCTCCCAATCCCTCGTATAGTCGCATAAACCTTCGGACAGTCAACCATTCTTCTTTTTTTGGAATGAACTCGGGAGAACCGCTCATTCAATTATTAAGGATACCACTGACTGGCGGTATCCTTCATCTTTCTTTTTTTGTTATGTTGTCGTTGTTGTTACTCAATTGATGTTGTATTGTTGATATGTCCGGCGGCAAAGGAGACGGCGGTAGCACTGCTGCCAACAAGGCAGTGCCAAAGAAGAAGAAAAGGACGTCATCATCAGCCAAGGCCGGGTTGCAATTCCCAGTCGGTCGTATCGGTCGTTATCTCCGATCAGGAAAGTATGCCAATAATAAATTAAAGGAAGGTGCACCAGTTTACTTGGCTGCTGTACTTGAATTCCTTTGTGCTGAGATATTGGAATTGGCAGGTAATGCCGCCCGTGAGGAGAGGAATAAAACTACAGGCACTAATAATAGTATAGAAGCAACACCACAGCAGGAATCATATCGAATAGAACCAAATCATATAACATCGGCAGTAAAGAACGATGAAGAGTTACACAGCTCCCTACTAAACATACAAAATACAACAACACATAAACAATTAAATAAACGTGAATATACCGCAGCTAAAACTATACAACAATTACAAGCCGCTGAACAAAACAAGGAGGCACAGCGTATTAAATTAGAAAAGAAACAACAGGCACAATTAGCTAAGCAAGAGAAACAAAGGCAAATTGAATTAAAGAAGTTACTTGCAATTAAATTACGACATGAAAAGGCTAATGAAAAGCGTAGATTAATGGAAGAGAAGCATAAACGAGAATTAGAAGAGCAGAGGTTGTTGGAGGAGGATGTTCGAGCACGGATTGAAAAGTTTAAGAGAGAGAAAAGAGAACGAGAGGAAAGAAAGAAATTGAATAAGAAATGATGTGATATGTCCAATGAACACTGGTGTATAATACTGTACGCTCTATTCAGTTATTCGGGATTAGTTGAACATAGATATGCTTTTATTGAGGGCTTGTAGTTGGGTATTGGGGAGATTAACTGAGGTTTGGATTTGAGGTGGGGTGAAAAGGTGCACATCATACGAGGTACTCTTTATGTGATGAGGGGCTACGAGATGAACGTATGTCTATGCCACACCCACTTCTTATTAGCAAAATCACCCATCTTTACATTAATGGTTTATCCATTCAAGGCCTCTCCATAGTAGAAAACACAAAGGGACTGTATTATAGGGCTCAAGAAATTTAGTGTTCTCGTTGGTCTCATAATTATTACGGGGGATATTATCACAGTACGACAAGAGAATTAAAATGGCCATCTTACATATATGATTTCCCGACGAGGTGGCATTCTCATATTCAATTGTATCAAATGCAAACCGACTATTGCCTTGCGGAGTATCCCATTGAATTGGCATTCTTTTAAGGAGTATAAAGAGCTGTGCATCATTAGTGTTCTCGATAGAAGAGGAGCTCGGTTCGGATTGTTATCACCATCTCCTTTATCCCATGAATCAACCAATGAACAAATATAAAAGTTATCAATCAATATACAATAAGAACAATCACTTACACAAACAAAAGCAACATCATCCGAATCCAATATGAAACTCAAGTATTTGATAGCTGTCGCTGTCGGAACGAGTAGTGTAGGAGCTTCTCATCTTGGCAGATTTCATGGCCTCCGTTCTACGGCGTCGTCGGTCGAGCAGCAACAGACGAAGAAGAATCGTAAGTGCAATACACTACTATTACACCCTTTCCTTCTCTTCTTATACTCTTTTCAAGTAGCTGCTAGTCTTGGGAAACATCAGCAGCACCGCTTGCTTGCCGTCCAGAGTACTAGAGATATCGTCGTTACTGAAGAACCAGCAGATAGCTCGTCATATGTACCAAAGAGACAACGTATTTCATCATCAAGGAAGAAGAATCGTAAGTAAATATCATGTATGTGCTGTATCTGATGTCTAAGCTTCAACACTTATTCAGTTCTAGTCTCCTTCATTCTGCCAAATCAAGGTCTGGATGATAATAATGTTAATAAGAACATCTTTTATGATAAAGAAGAAGTAGCAAAGCACGGAAATAAGAAAGATACGAAAACAAGCAAGCCAAGTCAGAAGTCATCTGACACAGAGACATGTTCTGATAAACGTATTGCATGTGGTAACAAGAGACTACTTCTCTGCCGTAATGAAGAAGATGGAGTTAGTCGGACAGTATGTATGAAAGAGAAGAGAATCGCAGACCATCTGGGGAGATACACTGATGATTATTGTGGCAGCTGCACTGATGATGACGTAGAAACTACTACATCTACTACTACCACTACCTCAAGGTCAGTCATACTCAATTCTCAACTTATCTTCTTGCATTGACTTGTTACTAACGTATCATGTATGTCTTCGTCACTCAAATCAACGCTTTCCAGTACAACATCTTCTCATCAGTCTTCACGTAGCAAAAGTAAGAAGAAAGATGAGTCAAAGTCCTCAAAGTCTCAAGACGAGAAAACTACCGAAGAGACCACCACTACAACAAGTACCCCCCCTTCAAGCGTCTCGAGTGTACTTAATTTGCTCGAAGATTTTGATAATTCAGAAGATGCATTGGACTCGATTGACCCAATCAGCTTGGCAGTTCTTGTTAATGCTGTCCGTACTCTCGTGAGCGACAATATGCAGCATTTGGTTACTGAACAGTCTGTTGTCAGCTCATTCTTTCCAGACGATGACTATCATGCCGACTTGTTCCCTTATCGCCGTCGTCTTAGGGACCCTAACCCTAACTTTTTTGGTCTATCTCCTGATGGTTGCCGGGGCGCCACATCATCTATGATATCTAAGGTCTTAATGATTGTCTTCCTTTTTGCCGGTGTGGACAACTCGGCAGAAGTATCACAACGAGTCACACAAGAATATGTCATGCTAGAATCTCATGATTCATTGATGAGTGAGATATTTGAAGTGTATGATTCTTCTTTATTTGCTGGCTCATCCATCGATACAGTTAAAGCTGGGATGTCCATTTGGTGGCAATTATGGAGATATTTTGGCCTAAAGGAGCTGTACAGTGTTGTGAAAAGTAGCTCTAAGACACCAGATGACTTGGAAGTGACTTATCTTGTGATGGTTGCCCTTTCCGTTACTAATGGTGCTCCATTGATGGAAGACATGGGTCCCATTGTTACAAGTGCAGTTGATGAGCTCACTAATGAGGGTGTAGATTGGATTAATACCTGCTTTATCACTTCATGTGACGGCGATTCTCCAATATGTGACGATGGTAATAAGTGCACATTGAATAGGAACCGCTGTAATTCCAATACTGAGTGGGCATGGGAATGTACACATCATGCGAAGATTTGCTCGCCTGGTTATAGCTGTGACCCATCAGATGGAGATTGTAAACCTGATGATGTCTTAGTCCCTTGTGTTGCAGTCATTGATGAAGACGATGGCTTTGGCAGTCCAAATCAGGTGGAACTTTGGAATCAATTTAGGAGCCGATTTCCTGCGAGACCGTTTTGCCTACTTGTCCCATCATCATCCACTTCTAATACCGTCACACCTCCAGATAGTTTTCTTACAGATGATTTGACCATTGTTCACTATGACGTCGTGAGAGATAATGATGACGTTTCCTTGGCAATGGATTGGGTATCAATGTGTGGACTTAATTTATACACGAATACCAATGTTCAATGGGTCGGCCTATTCATTGATGATTCTGGGAGTATGAGAGAAAGTAATGTCGCAGCTTCTCGGGACGAGTTCTATACAAGGCTTGAGCAACAAGGAATAGAAGTGAAGAAGGTCGTCAACCCTAACGAGAATTGGATACTTCCATTCTTAGAAACGTTAGTGCCTGAAGAAGAAAACTCTGTTTATCTCAACCAGTATGTGTTCTGGCCATCTTTTGACTCTGAAGGGTTTGACATCATTCAACATAGTTCTTTGTCTATTTCAGCTCTTGCTGGGATATGCAATAGTAATGTTGACTGTCTGGGTTTTAATTCAAATGGATGGCTAAAAAGTCAAATCAAGCCCCTTGATCAATGGGTAGAGCTAGCTCTAGATAGAAAAGAAGATAAAGGCGTCTATATCAAGAAGCCCGAATCATACTCGATTGAACAAGGTAGGCGACTTTCCAGTGCAAGTGGAAGAGGACTCTTCAAGAGGCCACTTTCAGAAGAAGAAATAGAATGGCTGAATTATATTACGAAGTACACCATACTATATCATCCACTACCTCGCTATGAAGCCATTCTACAAATAGCGTGGGGGACTTTGTGGTCTCTTAAAACAGGTGCATTGAATGGTAACCTCTGGAGATCAAACTCTGACTATACCCCAGTGGACAATCCATTTCTTCACACCCTCTGTAATGAGGCTTTCTTTGACCCGTTTGAAGTCTGTACCGCAAATGATTGGAGTGTTGGGATCGCCTTAAACGATCCGAAAGATTACACACTCTCTGAACTCGAAGCGGATGCATCATACTATTACCCTGATGTTGACACGGCTAGCAGTGTCAGTAAAGCTTTGAAAAGAACAATACGTCCAGGAGCTTGTTACCTTAATTACAAAGGATCGAATGAAGTGCTTGGCATTACTTCTGAAGGTAAACAGGGTTGCTTCCTCAACAATAATGAATTCAACAATATGTATGATAAAATTCTTGCAAATGAAGACTTGACAAAGTCATGGTTATTACGGAATCATTTCATTGGACTTTCCAACAGGAGCAAGAAAGCTCAGAGTTATTGTGAAAGTGATCCGAATCCTGAACCTTGGTGTGCTGCCATTGATGATGTCAAGGTATTACTACAGAGTATGGTTGGGGGTGACTGCCCACAGGATGATGGATACGTATTCTGGCCGTCATATGACTCTGATTCTGAAAATATTGGAGAACAACTTTCAGCTTTCCCGGCTCTTATTGCAACATGTAATAGTAATCCTGATTGCAAAGGTTTCACCACTGAAGGATTCTTAAAGAAATCAATTTTGCCACTAGACCAGTGGGATAATATTAGTAGAGGAGGTGGTGAATGTTCTGGTCTCTATATCAAGAAACCGGATGAATATATTATCAATGGCAATGAGCGTACAAGTTTGGAAAGAAAATGGCTAGACTTCATTGTCAAGTATAGCATTCCCAACCTACAAGATTTCCATTTTTTTGCCATTCAGAGAGTTGCATGGGGAACGTTGTGGTCTCTTTACAAGGGCGTGTTGATGCGGGAGAATCCTTTTATATACAACGTGTGCAATGATGCGAACCAGGAAATTACAATAGACGGTAGCTGCCCCTCAAATGACTGGAGATTTGGCGTAGCTGCTGCAGAGATAAATGAACACCAACTAGTTGATCTTGTGGATGATACAGAGAAATACTATGGGAGTGTTGAGTTAGCTATAACACAGTCAATAAAGCAAGCTGGACTTGTCCCTACAGAATCTGCCTTGGCGAGTATACTTGACAACGAGAGATTGACGACAGCGTGGTTACTTCGAAATCATTTGATTGGACTGACACATCAAGGAAATATAGTCAAGGCAAGGTGTAGTGCAAACCCCCAGCTTGAGGATTGCATTCTTTTAAACCAGATTTTTAATGATGGTGATGTTCTTGGTTTGTTTCAAAGTCTAGTAGGAGGTGTTTGCAAACCTCTTCAGATTAGCGGCTATGATTTCCATTCAACCAAAGATTCATCAGATGGAGACATGAAACGGCCCAACGGAGATATATATCGGCTTACTACTTCTTCCATTGTGGCATTATGGGATGAATGCAATAAGTTGCCAAACTGTAAAGGATTCAACACGAACGGATTCTTGAAAGAAGAGCTACAGCCCGAATTCACAGCATTTAGTATTGCCCCAAGCCCTTGCCAAGGCCTGTATGTAAAACAGATTGAGCAACCTATTAAAGCAGTCCTTGACAAAGCTCGAGATGAATATGCCAAAGGTATATGGGCAGATAAATCTCCGAATGTAAACTCCAAAGGTGAAATTAAGAAATACTATAAACATGCACTTGGTGTGAATGGCCGATGTGGTCCAGGAGATCGCACAAACCCAGAACAATGGTGTGCTGACTTTGTCAGTTGGGTTTTTAATGAAGCTGGGCACCCCATATACTACGATGGTATTGGGCAGAAAGAAGCTGGGCACCCCATTTACTACGAGGGTCTTGGGGAGTGTGGTGCCCCTCAGATTAGGAAGTGGCTCATCGCAACCCAAAAATGGATACCACTGAAATCTGGAACTCCCCTAGGCTCTGTAGCCAAGCCGGGTGATTTGGTTCTATTTGGGACGTCAATAGATTGGCCGGCACATATTGGTATTGTGGAGAAAGTACGTGATGATGGAACACTGGACACCATTGAAGGAAACACCCCAGACCCAACAGGAGCTCGGCCTAATACGGGTGTTTATAGAAAGCATCGCACTGGCTTTAATTACGACAAGTACGGCAGGACGGGAAGTAACGGCAAAGACATTGTGGGTTTTGGTAGGGTGTTTGGGGAACAATCACCACAACAAACTCCTTCTACAACTCAAAAATTGCAAATTAAAAAGGGAGAATTGACTATCAAGGGAGAAGCTAAGATATTAGCAGTATACTGGCCAGAGAAATTAAAATCCGGAGTAACTTTAGGCATTGGATATGACATCGGAGGTCGACCTAAAGACTCTGTCAAATCAGAATTAGTAAGTGCTGGGATGAATGAGGAACAAGCTACTAAAATATCTAATGGTGCAGGGCTTACAGGAGAAACTCAGCCAACTGCAAAGGAGTGGGTCGATCAAAATAAAGACGATATTGGTGCGATTGACGAAAGTGTTGTGAACACTCTCTTTGCAAGGATATCATGGCCACAGAAAGGTACTAACGCGAAATGGTTGGCAACAACTACTCAGCCATTCAAAGGTGCAACTGCAAGAGATCGAGAGATAATAGACGGCAAGGAGCTTTATACCTATGTCATGAAAGAGCAACAATGGAACAACTTGCACCCAGCAATGATAGAGTTTCTTACAGACCTCAAGTTTCATGGTTCGTTTTATACCGCGGAGCGTGTTGCTGCGATCAATGAATTCCTTATTATATACGATGGTGATCACTTGAGGCAATTTGAACATGTCGCAGCACTCTTTGGAAGCCCTCCACCACCGGATGGGGTCTTAAGTTTCATGGATGATCATGCTATTAATGATGTTGGTCTGTCTCCTATCCATCCTTTAAAAGATAAAGAAGAGTTTTTTGGGATCAAGAAAGAGGATGCAAAAGGTGCCACAGAAAGACGTGAAAGGATCCGCTTGTCTTTTCTGCTCAGGGTCATATACGCATTGAGAGCAGGCTTGACCGTTGAAATGGTTCCATGGTAAACGAAGAAGGCATGCCATAATCGTACTTGTTTGCTATTTTGTAATGGCATGTTTAGGCTTAGCACATTATCATGTAAAATAGAAGAGTAGGGATATATAGACTTCATAGCCAGCCCCAAGTTTAAGGGTCGCTTATTATCGAGGCCTTCCTCTACCTCGATCACTTGGGGCATTTCCAGAGATGGTCGAGGATAAAGTTACTGTCGTCTGGATTCATCATGTTGGTTGATCCCGCAGTTCCCCATCGTCCACCACCACCGCCTCTCCCTCGTCTATTTCCACTACCATTATCATTCAATAAGCTAGGTAATTCCCAAGTCGTTGGAGGAGCCAAATCCGCAACAAGCCAGGTTGACATCGACTTTGAAGTATTTCAATCAAACTAAGTCCTCGTACATACAGTGCAAGAGTAGTATCATCTGGTACATCCACTGCAATCAGATACTCTTCCTCTTCTTGTTGGTCATTTGCAATCATCTTCTTTTGAAAACCTAAGACGCGTAAGTATTCCATTGCAGCCCAATTACATACATACTTTTTCACAGTATCATTTGACAATCGTAACTTTCGAAATGTCTCATTTGATCTATCTTGAACAACATTTGATACAATATGCAGTATGTTCAATGTTTTAGTAGCATCTTGACGTGTTTGTTTCATGACAATGTTTCTATTCAACCAAAAAGACGACACAACAAGTGCATCATAATCATGTGATAAGATAACTTCTAATATGTAACTACTTTCATTATCACCATCATGGACTTGAACTGAATGATGTGTACCACTGGGAAGTGTTCGTTTGGGTCTAAATGCACCGAGCACAGCCTCATCACTACCGTTTGATACTGATAAAACAAAGATATGCCCAGCTGCGGTTTGCTGATTCAACTCTTCGTTTGGTGCCAATGACCACGTATGTGACGGAGAGTATTGTCCTTTATTATCTAACCAACGTATAGTAACAAATGTTGATGAATAGTTGTAAAACTTTATTTCAATATTATTATCTTCTCCTCCTTCATAGTGATGAATGGATCTAAGTTGTTGAATGACTTGTTGCGCAGAGGATTGTTGCAAGTAAGATGCGACCACATTAGATGCATCGTATATATCACTAAATATACCATCACTTGCATCATATACGATGGTATTAGCGGCGTTGTTAAACATCCTGATATATAATAGACAACATATCAACCACAACAAATAACAAATATCAAAATCTGAAAATTAAGATACTGGATACCGATAAAGTATCAATTTCTCCTTCGCATTAGATTCCTTCACATTTTGAGTTGGCTTTTCATTGCCTAAAATTTAGACAACTAAAGACGCACACGATGGCCTCTAAGAAGAG
>Ga0075439_12016_pt1 | contig 27427 bp, 21 predicted proteins | sample MintriSingleCell_FD_74264 | JGI IMG/M metagenome (GOLD analysis project Ga0075439, IMG submission 74264) | Marine eukaryotic communities from Monterey Bay, USA to study complex ecological interactions - Minidiscus trioculatus JGI Plate_4_G5... | ecosystem: Environmental > Aquatic > Marine >... | reverse complement strand
TCCTTCAAACTAGGATCATCCTTCTCAACATCACCATGTCCTTCTCTATCGACAAAGTCATTAAAGATTTGTATCATTTCATTCCAACTTTTAGATTGGTGTTCGGTACTATACTTGTATAGGGGTAATAACTTTGGATTTGATTTGTGCATTTGATTTACGTCTATAGGCACTCCTGTTTTTGGCTTGTTCTTCTTTAAGGTTTGAGCTTGTGATTTCTTCTTGGTATGTGTGAACATTGGTGGAAATATATTAGTCTGCTGTTGTTGCTGGGACGGTGGCATTTGAGGCGGAGGGTATTGATGTTGTTGATTCTTCTCTTGAGCATATTTCTCTTGAGCATATGCCTGATGAGGATTGGGCGATGTATCAGGATGGACAGGAGTTGCATGCTGAATTGGAGGTATACGAGGAACCGCCACTGTCTTTTGCGGCGGATGATAATAATGCTGATCAGTTTGTTCATTAGGCGGCGGTGAATACTGATGGGGTTGCCGCCCAGTCTCATTAGGAGGTCGATAATACTCATGCGGAGGCCTAATTTGTTCATGAGCCCAGCCTGGCCGAGGATACGGTTGTTGATGCTCATGTTGCAAATACTGCTGCTCTGGATGATGACGATGACGATTGTGATTGTGCCAAGCTTGAGCATTATATTGAGGTCGTTCTCTTCTCTCTACATGCTGTTCATAACTACCCTCATGACCTTCCTGATCTTGCCCCCTTATTTGATTCGGATCATCTCTACACTTAACTCTCTTGACTTTTCTATTCTTATCACTATTACTACTACTGCTTGAACTTCTTTTCTTTCCCTCTTTTATAATATTAATATTACGATCAACAATTGTGTTTAGAGATGATTGGATATGGTTTAGTGGGCGTTTGAGAACATAAAACACAGCTGACAAATTTGTGCATATCTTATGCACATATCTTTTTCAGACAGCTCCACAACTCGACCGCAAATGCAAATGCATAGAGAGCTAAAGATATCAAACTCTCTCCTATAATCCTGTCTTGCATCAATTCAATTCTCAAACTTAAAGACCCATACTATCAATGCCCAAACTATAACTTGTCATATTTTGCACAAAATCTCAAAAATTGCACATAAGCTCACCATTCTCATCTACCCCCTCAGTCCGCTGAGCATATTCCACAGCTTCAACTATAACTTTCTGCATTTCAGTATCGTGTGTTGATGTACGTTCTATTGGTATATTATTGTTATCATGCTGTTGCTGTGGTGGTGGATACAATTGCTCATGTGGCTGTGGATAATGATACGGTCTCTCATTATGTCGATCATATTGTGGATCTGGCGGATAATGATGTTGATGCGGTGGATATTGATGATAATTTGGATATGAATTAGGTGGATATTGAGATTGTGGATGATGATAGTTATACTCTCGAGGAGGATATGAGTAATGTTGTGTCTGCTGTGCTTCAGTATGATAAGCCGCCTCTTCTCCTCTCTCGTGAATTGACCGAGAATCACCGGTCATTGCAGTAGTTGTATATTGATTATCAGCTGCATCAGCTGTAGCGACATCAGCCAAGTTTGATAACGATCGATTATTATACATACCTTGCTGTTGTTGATATTTTTGAGGTGGATAGTCATTGGCATGTGCTTGTTGTTGTTGATAATCGTGCGGCGGTCTATTCTGCTCATAGTACGGCGGATTATGATAATCATTTGTAGGATAATGCCTACCTTGCACTGCCGCTGCTTCTTCTACTGGACGAGGCATTTGATATTAGATGCCGCTACTATTGCTTTGAGAGCAATCTAATAGATCTAATTGCAATTTCCAACCGTCGCTTTATTCGTTCAAAGAAATATTACAAATGGAATGTATTTCTCCATGACTTATGTGCTTTCTGTTTCTTGATGCTACTACTGTCTCTACCTCTTACAAACTAATCGATGAACAAATACATACAGATGAATAATCGGTTTTTATCATTTAGATACGCCACTCTTCTTATTGGTATCCTCTAACCTAGTACTTATGCCGCATGTCATACTCGTCTCTCTCGTGTCATGCATGATTGTATACTCCAATCATGTTTCAACTTCAGCATCTTATGCTTATTTAACAGAACACTCAACTACTATTATCATTACTTGTATAACTATAACTTTGACCATATTGCATTGAACCGACAAAGAAAGATGTCAGATCCTCTCCTTGTTAATGAGCTTGAGGATGAGTCGTTCAGGGATCAGTTCAATGATCTATTGGAAGCCATGAATGATATCGCCACATTCGATCCAAATAGAGAAGAAGGAGCATACGAGGCTCTGAATCAACATGTTCTGCAGACAGTAACTGACAACCCAATTTTGGCAAGGATAGTCAATGAAAGTAACATATCCCTCCTTGCAGTTGCCTGTGCTAATCTCAACCTCGATACTTCTCATCATGTCATCAAATGTTTGATTCGGTCATATCCGGTTGCTCTTCTTGGAACATCTGGCGATTATATCATGTATCGGCCTATCTATATGATATCTCGTCATCCAGAACACTGCGTCCTTCTGCCTTGGATTGCTTCTAACTATACTTGGGTTTTAGATCATGAACGTTGCCCGCGAGTTGTGTTTAAGCTGCTACAGATGTATGGTCAAAGACAAAGGACCAGTTGCACAGCCACCACAATGAAAGACTTCTTTCAGGCATATCCCAGGGCATTGACTCAAAAAGATTATGGTGAAAATGTCCTTCACGTGATTCTCCAAGGAACTCAGGAATGTGAGGCAGATCTATTCAAGTGGATAGCTGAAAGATGCCCCAGTAGTTACTTGTTGGAAAAAGACTATCAAGGACTCATTCCACTGCACCTTGCATGCATTGCATTGTCTCAGTACGAGGGATCTGATTCGTATGAGATTTGCAAGTGTCTTATTCGAATATGTCCTGAATCTGTTCGTACCCGTGCATTGAAATTGAATGGAGATGGAGATATCCTCAAAGAACAAGGGCTTCCTATTCACTTCCTTCAAGGCGGCTGTAGACATCGGTTGGCTCGTGAGTTTGTAGTTTGTCTATTACGAGAACACCCAGAGTCTTATGACATTCCTCATCCACTTTCTGGACGTGGTCTGCCAAGCTCAAACCCTTTCATTCAGAGCATAAAGCCACATTTGGATGAGGAGAAAGAGCTGAAAGAAACTGTTGCATCGTTAAAAGAAAGTACCTCATCCTTAACCAAAGCAGTAACTTGTACCAATGATCAATTGATGAGATCTGCTTTTACCGTCTTTGATTCCTGGGCAACCTCCTACATTAACTCAACGGAAGACAAGTTGCAACTTATCTCAACTCGTCTACAAGACTTGTGTAATGAAGGCCGTGAATCCGATGAGTAATGAACTATATGTGATGTATGTTATGTTGTTTTGATACTACTGAGTAATGGGAATGTACTGGTGGAGATACGAGAGTGGCTATGATTTACTTGCCCTCTCTTGAGTAGGTTGATTAATATCAGCCTCCCTATAACATAACAGCTTTTGATTCTACTACTACCCAACTATACCCACTTCCCAACTAACACTACCCATTCTAATACCACCAATACTAATCAAACTTAAAACTCCACCCTCTTTCGACTTTCCTTCTTCGTACTATTTCTCTTCTTATTCTCTCTTCTATTCTCTTTCGCCTTTTTAGTCAATCCCTTCCTCATTTTACGTACTTTAGGACGTGCCCAACTAACTTTAAGTATATCTTGTAACTTTTTAATTGCATCCTTACGATTTTGTAATTGTGTTCTATATTCCTGTGATGTTATTGTCATGTATCCCTGACTGTTGATACGGTTGGATTCATTCGATTTTAAACGTTGTCGTACTTCGTGTGGTATCCATGTTGCTGTATCTAAATGAAAGCGTATTTCTACTTTGGTATTTACCTTGTTGACATTTTGACCACCGGCACCGGAGGCACGTGCAAATGATATTTGCAGTTGATCTTCGGGTATTGAGATATGGTTTGGTACTATCCATTCTGAATCTGATGAAAATCTACGACGCTGAGTTGGTCGTCTGGACTTTGGAGGTTGATAGGGAGTATATGTCCATGTAGGCTCGACTTCGTTACTGTTATCGTTGTTGGTCTCGCTATATATTCGAGTAGCTGTGGTGATATACGACCGTCTATTTGATATCCCAAAGTATTTGTTTATAAGATATGCTGACGCATGAATTGGTTTATGTGTATGTTGCAATGCAATCGATGTATACGATTGCAAATGACGGGATATCGCCGCCGCCGAATTGAAAGCACACACCCTAACATCATGACGGCCTAATGTATGTGCTATAGCGGCAGATATCATCGTTATTACCTTTCTTGTCATGCTCAAAGATCGATGGTAAAGGCGCAATAAATTATGAGAGATGTTGTTTTCTCATTTTTCGTTGTATCGCCAAAGATCGCATCATTTTTGCTTTGTTTGTTTTGGGTTGTTCTGCTGTTCTGCTGTATTGAGACGGCGGCTTACTCTAAGCGGTGGATGGTATACTACTGCAGTTATCTATTCGTAAAGTTTTATTACTGGGTAGTGGCTGTGTTGGGATAGGCCGCAACAATATCTTCATCTCACGTCTAAATAAATTCTTGCAAAATTACAAAGACAGACGCCCTAAACCAACAACAACTATACATTGCTCCGCATATACTTACATTGAATTATTGTATTATATATTCATATGATTTATCGGTCAAATCCATTATATGACAATTTAAACCAACTCATACGAGTGAATAGAATTAGATTTCTTATCGACAAAAATTTTGCATCAGAACTAGTATTTGCGTTGACTTAGGGTATTGGTATACACATTTTTCATTCTATTACGGGTGGTGGTATTAGCGAGTTATTGATATTTCATATTAGTGATCGTTATTAGGTATATTGGAGAATCAACAGTATAATTCATACATCATTTACAAAAGCGAATACAATATCAAAACAAATATGGATAGCAATAATACATCAAGCTGTGTCAACTGTGGCAAGGGAGAAGAGAATAGTATCACCCTGAAGAAATGTGGTGCTTGTAAGATGGTCAAATACTGCAGCTCGGCATGTCAAAAAGCCCACAGATCACAACATAAGAAGGAATGTAAACAACGTGCAGCGGAGTTACACGAAGAAGCTCTATTCAAACAACCTCCTCCACCTGACGACTGTCCAATTTGCATGTTGCCTTTACCATTTGATACAACTCAACTTTCATTTGAATCATGCTGTGGTGTAGCGATATGTAACGCGTGTATGTATTCTATGGCGATAGATTCTCCTGTTGATCTATGCGCATTCTGTCGTGAGCCTGTCGCAATTACCGACGAGGAGGATAAGATACGAATACAAAAGCTCATTGATAAAGGTAATGCATTTGCCATCAGTAATGTAGGCAGCTACTATTTCCATGGTCAATTTGGCTACCCAATTGACTATGAAAAAGCAGTTGAACTCTTCCGTAAGGCAGCAGAGCTTGGTTATGCAGAAGGATATTACAATTTAGCAGTTTGCTATGACAAAGGACGAGCTGTGGCCAAGAATAAGAAAACAGCTAGACATTACTACGAACTTGCTGCTATGAATGGTCACGTACAATCAAGACACAATCTTGGAATTTTAGAGGGTAGAGCTGGTAATGTTCACCAAGCATATCGGCACTTTCTGATTGCAGCGAAGGCCGGATCCAAAATATCTTTAGATGCAGTTAGACAGGGCTTCAGGGATGACTTTGTTACCAAAGACGAATATGCTACTACTTTACGTGCTTACCAAAAGATAAACGATGTGAAGTCAAGAGTATTGAGAGGGATAAAGCGAGGGAGATTGTGGGGTCAAAGTTGAAGAATTGTCAAGGGTAGAATGAGAATTATAATTCGGCCAATGTAAAACTTTAATTATAGACTTCGGCCAATGTAAAACTTTAATTATAGACCTGTCAGACATTATTTTCATACTCAGTACACTTAGAGGATTCGATTAAGCCTATGTAAGGTGGGGTAGACTCTAAAAAAGCCCAGAATGGACCTTTGGGCTTCTTTGTGATAGGGTGATCTGCCAATCGCCCCTTGCACATGCCTACTTGTTTCATAATTAATATATATGTAAAGAACTAATAACATGTCTAGTCTATTTGAAATTGATATCGACGAAGCCTTGGCTACGGCTCATGGCGGCAGTGATAACAAAGATGTACTTTTTACAAAATCCGAGGCTGAGCCATCAGATGATAATTTGCAACAAACACAAAGAGAGTTCAACCAATATGACAAATTAAGAAATAATCCAGAAATAATATCAACACCGGTATATAACGAACCAGCAAATTATGTAGGGCGCAATCTTCATAGAATATCTTTTGATAATAATTATAACTCCGAGAATAATGACAATGAATTATTATTATGTCATGTGCCAACGTTCTTGAGGTATTCAACTGATAAAGGACCTTCGTGTCAAATTGCATACTCAGCAAGTGCAGCGGCTATACTGGCTATGCATCATTTCAACAATGGAGACGGGAGCGTAGTACCAGAGTTAGATGGTATTAATAAACGATGCAATATACGATTGACAACAGAAATAATCAATACCAAATCATCACCCATTAATGCAGTTAGAGAATTAACAAGAATGTTAACTAGAGATTCTAATTCTATCTCAGAACCACAACCATGTGCGGTATTAGGGAGTCAGATATCAACTGTGACGAGTAAGATGGCTAGTTTAAGTGGTGTATTTGATTTATTCCAAGTTAGTTCGAGTGCCATGAGTACTTCATTAGAAGATAAAGTGCAGTAAGTAAAAGTGTATATTCTCTTTTTGGTTATAACCGGCAAACAGCTCATATTATGTGTGCCCATTTATGCAATTGAAATGCACTCATATCAAATGCCATATCAATATATTAAACAGGTATCCGATGCTGGCAAGGAGTCACACCGATGTGGGAGGATTCGGAGAAATGTCAATCTCGTACTTGAAGGATAATATGGGTATTAGTAACTTTGGTATATTGTCTCCCAATGATGCATATGGTCAAGGATTTCAGAAGGTGAGGCAGTATTGGTACTTTCCCTTTCTTTTATTCAACAGAATGTTTTACTCATATGATATGTCCAATTTTCATTAGTCTGTGCTTGAGGCAGCGGCGGGGAGAGGAATGAACAGCATAGCAGCAACATATCTACCAACTTTAACATCAGAGGACGAAATTGATGCCAATATCCGATCAGCACTTGGTATTTTGAAAGAGAGTGGGTGCAAGTAAGTTAGTTTATGTTTGTGCACATCATATGCTCAAAATACAATACTATGCTCACAATATGATTCTCTCCTTCTAATCCCCCAGCTATATAATTGCAGCATTCTATCCAGAACTGTTCTCAAGAATAATGGGTTTAGCATATGATATGGGACTTGCCGGAGAGAATAAACTTTGGCTAATTAGTGGTACGGCTGATCTAGCACCATTTTTATTGAGTGGAAAGTTCATCATCCCCAAAGATTCGTCTGCCGCCAAGGCGATATCAGGCAATGGTATTATATTTTGCAAGGGGGGATTACCAGGTATCGGAAACTCATATGATCGTTTCACAAATGAGTGGAAGAAGCTTGGTGAAAGTGAGACTACCTTGGATTATATCAACAAGAAGCAGCCTGCAAATTGCAGTTATGACGGGGATTTCTTTCAGCCTTTACCCCACCACATTGTAACTTTTACTTACGACGCCATAGTTGGTCTTGGCCTGAGTGCTTGTGGAGCACAAGAATCTATGAAATCAAGTGATAGCAGATCAACTGGTAACTCTGGGGTCTTCTCTGGCAAGATGCAAAGAGACGTATTTGCTAACAACACATTCCGAGGAGCATCTGGGGACTTCTTACTTCGGGACGAGTTTCCCACAAGAACAGCTGATAGCTCATACTTTGTAATGGTGAATACGGCTGAAAATGAACTGAATGATACTCACATTTCGTATAAAGGTAGTCCACTCTCGTTCTTCTGGGAGACTCAAAATAGAACTTGGAAAGGAAAGGGTAACTTCGTCTATGCTGCAGGGTTACTTACGGCTCCAGCAGAGTTTGAAGTTAAGCCCGAGGAGAGCACCGAATCAACAGTGGTATGGGTTCCTATTCTTGTGTTGGCACTGTTACTTGTATTTGCACTAATAGGTGGCTTCATGTATGTGAGAAAGAAGAAAAAGCAAGTTGATTCAATCTGGAATGTGGATATGGATGAGCTCAAGTTTGATGAACCTCCTGAGATAATTGGAAGAGGTACTTTCGGCCTTGTATTGAAGGCAGAGTATAGGGGAACCGAGGTGGCTGTCAAGAGAGTCATGCCAGGTAAGCGTCTGTTTTGTTTTTATGCACATCTTAGGCACAAAACGGCATCTCTCCTAACAAACTGCTCTACTTCATTCACACTCAATTCTCAGTGAAAGAAGCAAAACGTATTTGTGGTGTCGAGTCTCGAGAGGCATTTAGTTCTCGCTCATCGTCTGTTGTTGTTGACGACGTAAATGCCAAGCTTGACGCGTCGTTTGTCGGCACAGAAGCACAACGACGTGTTTCGTTTGCAGCAAAGCTGTTGGACGAAAGGAGTACACATTCTGGTGAAAGTAGTAATGATCTCGAGACAGGCAATGCAAAGATTGAGGAAGAGAAGAAGATTGAGGAAACGAAGATGAATTCCGGTCATCATAGTGGAAGTCTTTTAAATAGTGGCAGCAACTCCGGCTCTCGTAGCAGGTGGAGGTTATCAAGAGTGCTGCAGTCGACGCTATCTGATGAGCACACTTGTATGAAAAAAGAGTTTGTAAAAGAGATGCGGCTGTTGTCAAAACTACGCCATCCTAATATAGTGACAGTGATGGGAGCAGTGATTGATAATGTCCACGAACCAATGTTAGTAATGGAATACATGCAAAATGGCAGCTTATATGATCTGATCCACAACAAGACAGTAGAATTTGGGGGTGAAGTAATCCTTCCTATTTTGAGAGATATTGCCTCTGGCATGCGGTTTCTTCACAGTGCTAATCCCTCAGTAATACACAGTGATTTGAAGGCAGCCAACGTTTTGGTTGACAGCCGTTTTCATGCTAAGGTTGCTGACTTTGGTCTTAGCCAAAAGAAGAAATCTGGTGGTGGAGGAGGAACACCTTACTGGATGTCACCTGAGCTCCTCTTAGGTGAGACTGGCAACACATGTTCGTCAGATGTATACAGCTTCGGCATAATATTATATGAGGTATACTCTCGAGAAGACCCCTATGATGGCGAATTAATGTGGTCAGTAATTGAAGGAGTTAAGGACCCTCTCATCAACAAGCGGCCGCCGGTACCATCTGATTGTCCACCACAGATAAAGCCCATCATGTTGGATTGCCTTCTCCGTGATCCTGATGAGAGGCCTGGCTTTGCACATATCGATCAACTACTTAAGAAGTTTGATGCAGAGTCTGTGCAGCCGATGGATCCAATTCATACTCTACAGAAGAAGAAAGAACAACGGGATGCAACATCAATACTTTTGGACGTGTTTCCTAAGCATATTGCTGAATGTATGCGAAACGGGAAAAAAGTTGAGCCTACTGTTAAGGATATCGTGACCATTTTCTTCAGGAAAGTCCGCGTTTGTATTGTCTCGTCATGTGAATTCGTGTGCTTAATATGATGTCTCGATGATTTGACTGCTTCGTTTAACTTCGTTTGCCTTTATTTGATTGCCTTTGCGCAAGCCACATGTACTAACAAAACTTATTGCCATTTCTCTCAACTTCACTAATCACGTTCTTCCAGTGATGTCGTCGGCTTTACCGAGATTGCATCAAGGCTATCTCCACTCAAGGTATCAGATATGCTTGATCGGTTATATAGTGCATTTGATAATCTTTCCAAACAGCACGATATCTTCAAAGTAGAGACTATCGGCGATGCCTACATGGCTGTGACCAATTTGGTGAAGGATCAAGAGACTGATCATGCCAAACGAATTGCTGAGTTTGCCTTCGATGCAATCAAGGCCGCTAATAGTACTCTCATTGATATAGACGATTCAACCCAAGGATATGTGAACATTCGAGTCGGGTTCCATTCGGGGCCGGTCGTTGCCAATGTTGTTGGTTCAAGAAGCCCTCGTTATTGTCTCTTTGGAGACAGTGTCAACACTGCATCACGTATGGAGAGTAATAGCAAAGAAAACAGTATACATTGCTCGGAAAGATCTGCAATGTTATTAGGAGAACAAGCTCCAGAGATATCGCTTGTTTGTAGAGGCTGGATATCAGTAAAAGGAAAAGGTGACATGAAAACTTACTGGGTTGAAAAGACAGTAGAAGATAATGCCGTCATGAACTACGGAGACATATGATGTAAATTAAGTGTTTGGGATAGAAATAGTGTATGCATATGGTATCCTATTAGCCAAGACATGGGTGTTCTCTCAAATGGAGTCTAGCGGATTGATACCAGAGGGAGATGTTGACAAAGCCACACCCACTAGACCTCTTATCCAGCCTGATCTTGATGATGCAAATCGATCCCATGCAATTAAAGCACACTTTTGCATCTCACATCTCTTCTCGAGAGATATATCTCGTAATATCTCAGCAGTCTTGTCATAATCACTCTCATCTATGAACACTGCACACTTATTCCAATCTACTATCTGATCATTAAATGGAAGTAGCCAATTATTTGCGTATACAACTGGTATTGCTCCGGCTGATAATATCTCTGAGAATCTATATGAGAATAGTAAATCGCCTCGTGGACTCGCTGCAAACGTCGATTGTTTCATTATACCGATATAATTGTTACTATCAGCACCATTAGTTTGTATATCACTCTTGTATTTGTCACGTTCATCATATACTCGTATATACATGTCAGTTTCATTCTCAAATTGTGATAGCTGTTCACGACCATATCCTCTTCTACCTTGGAAGGAGAATAAATACTTTCGTTGTTTAGTGGTATTGTTACTGCATGCCAGTATATCTTCTCGTTCTGCAGTTGTAAGATTGACTGGCTTGATCGCTGGCGGGGTAATGCCCACATCATACAATGGACGAACACTACTCTTCTCTATACTATAATATGCTATAATGATTTGTGGATTGTCTAACAACTCTCGTCCACACGCTGATCGCAAACGAAACTTTTCAGTACCGCAACAATCTAATAATATCAATCTTGAATCAGGATTGGCAGTTAATGCAGGTGATGATACTGCCTTTTTAATATATTGACAACTTTCTGATGGTAAATTGACAATCATTCTGCCGGGTGATGGATGCATAGTTTCAACATTGACATGCCAGTCTTTTGCACCATATACTGGATAATTCGATTCAACACAGGTGTCAACATCTAAAAATACAATAATGCGTCGTTCTGGATTTGGATGTGAATGTAAATCTTCCCATGCTGATGCATTATACCTTGGATGTGATTTAGTTGCATTGAATAGTTCACCTGATAAGATACGTCGTGAGAATGAGTATTTTTGTGGTGTATTCCAACCATAGTTGGTTGTTGTTATTTCATATAGTATACCACCACCACTACTACTCAATCCTTTCTGTTGTTGTTTATGTTGCTTATCATCAGAGCTACCAGCATGACCATCTTGTGAGGTATCAGTTGAATGTATCGAATCATCTTTATGTTGATGTGAGCCGTAGGTATGTTCATCGATCTCATTATCATCACGAAGTATTTGATGTGCTAGTAGAACTAAGACTGCTATGACATATATAATACCTTGACGACGGGTTATCACCATATCGTTTTTATTTATATTTATATCCTTATACAATCCAGAGAGAAATCCAATAACACTATTGCAGAGACAGTGAAACGAAAACTGCTTTATCAATATTGATCAATTAGAATATATAGATCCAATTAATCTGATACCGAGACGATATCCATCATTATCTCAAGTCATAACGATAACAGAACAAACTCTCATAATTTTTTCATAAAGCCCCGGTATCCTTCATTCTTAGCTCAACTCAAGATCAGCAGTAGTAAAGTTTGGCAATAGGCCTATTAACTACTCGTTGATATATCGGCTGGCGGCGCTGAAAGAGAGGATATATTAAGTAGAATCATATAATATTAACGGTTGGCGGCTGGCTCCGACGGCATTAACTTGCAGATACAACAAAGACAAAATATCATTTTATTAAAATTTTACATAATGTCGTTATCATTCGTAACAACCCTTATCGTTCTTCTATTTACCACCTAAATTGCAAATGCTGTTGAAATTGGTGATGAAGTATGTATGGTTGGTTATATTATGGATAATTGTAAGTTATATTTGTTGTTGTTGCAATGTTTTGTGTATAGATATGAGTGCTAACTTTTTGTTTTAAATATACATATTATGTATACTTCTCTAGTTTGTATTGAAAGAGGTACATTACTAGATCCAGGAGGAGGGATTGTATCACTTGAAGAGCCTCAAAGGCACACCTTTCATTGTCTATTTGATGTTGGTGTTTGTATTGACTCGGGATATACCGTTCTAGGGCCAAAGGATAAGTCCGGACTTCACTGCATTGGATATCGAATTGAGGATACAGATACTGTTGTTGAGGCTGGACGTGCATTCGGTAAAGCTGGAAGTTATCCACTCTGTGATACATGCACAAATACTGATAATAATGGACCATTAGACAATTACAAAGCAACTGTTAAGGGAGTTGTATCTGAACTCGGAGATGGAACGGCAGGTGAACCAACTGGAGCTCCATTGATATCCAACGTACAGATGCTTGATGGAAGTGTGGGATGTGACGGCGAAGAAACTTTAGCTCCACTCTGTTCTACACATAATTGGGATGCAGATATCCTGTCCGTGGCAGATCGTAGCGCACAAGCAAATCAATCTTCATCATTTTCATTAGTGTTGGGTGGATTAGCTCTTATGTATATTCATTTGTAACAAGTGGAGTATCAAATCAATGTGAAATGAGTTTATTTGTATTCCTATTATGTCTGACAAGAGTCTAATCGAGTCCAAAGAGTTCACCATTGTTGTAATAAACCGAAAAAGATGACAGTTACTAATCTTTGTCTTTACTTAATATTAATATGCATTGTGTATACTTCCCTACTTCTATATCCACTCTCATGAATAAAGTACCATATAGATAGGTATTGTTACCATTTGTATAGGCAGGTCGTAAGTCTACTTACAAACAAACGAATCGATCGAGGAGTACATACAAAGCACTTGCTCGGCCGGCTCGCTCACTGTACTTACTCAATCATTCTATGCCGGTATCTACGGTATCCTATGAAATTCACATACTTCTATCAAATTCTCTGTATCAAATTGGTTCAATGGAAGTGAATTCTTATCCTAATATAACAATTCAATGGCAACAAAAAGCTGCTGCTCTAGTGGAGTAGATACTATATCATCAAATAACATCAGTGGCGGCGGCGGCGTTATTACTTCAGAGTCGTGTTGCTCAAAAAATGATGATGTTAACGTCTTGTGCTCTTTTGATATAGATGTTGACAAAAAAAACAATATAGTTTCTTGCTGTGGTAATGGTACCGAAAAAACTATGGTATCAAAAGATAGTGGATATAGCTCGTCTAATAAAAACTGCTGTGGTAGTGGTGATAAATCAATGACAGCTGAAGGTTGTTGTTCTTTTGATAAGAACTCCAGTGACAATCAGCCTCCTACACCAATGGAAGATGTCGGCTGTTGTTCTTCTGGTAAGAACTGCCGTGGTAAGGATGAACCTACTTCTTCATCAATGGAAGATGCCGGATGTTGCTCTTCTGGGACAGATAATTGTAAGTTGAATTTACCTTGTACTGGTAAAACATCAACAACTAAACAAAAGCAAGATTGTTGTAGGCAGGATTGTTGTAGTGGTGATTATATTGATATTGCATGTAATGACACACCCACACCTACAAAGTCGTGTTGTGATGGAGGTACAGGCTCATGCTGTCCTTCTACAAAGAAAAAGACCAAAACTCTTACATGTCTAGCAATCATACGTCCAGACAACTCAGCTGTAGACATATTCGATACCAAAGGAAAATCAAAAACTTTTGTATTCAACAACAGACGTATCAAGGACCTATCTGATAAAAAGTTATGCTTTAATGCTCACGGAAAAACAAATGATGATATTGATATGATGGTAACACCCGTATTCAATAGCTATGGAGGACATGATGAACCAGATGAGATGTGTCCTTGTGGCGAAGAAGACTCGCACCTACATGCACACATTTACAATCCTGAGATATGCGGCGTTGATGACTGTTGCATGACAGATGCTATACAAAAGAAGGCATCGAATTGGAATTTCTTGTCCCAATTGACATTCTACCTCGATGATGGCAAGGATAAAAAGGGTGGTGAACATACACACATGCCAATCAATGATCATTTACCTTCTCAATGTAATTCGGGTGATATGCAAAATCAATTAAGTCAACGGGGCTTGAAGTTGTCACACTGGTTAAACTTCCGTAATGGTGGAAGGACGAATACTCAGGAACGATGTAATAATCAGGCTTGTGGTGATACAAGTTGTAAGGATCACCTTTACCCCATCCAGCACGAGGATCATGTAGATTTCCTTATTCATAATGAGGAAACTGGTGCCCTACATCTTGAGCATCCAAATTGTGACTCTTGTGGTAACTCGGATATTCATGGTCGTTTTCGATTACTTCACACTCGAAGTTGGATGGCTGACAAGGAAACTAAAATCAATCTACACTTCTTTCAAGTGCACAAGGAACCATTCCGTTTGCTTGATGTGCTTACTGGTTTGTTTGAGTTGGAATCAAGCCGTGTTCAAGTTGCTACTAGGCCGTTAACCGCTGAAAAACTCGTGAAAGATTTGGCATCTAGAGTGGGCAGGTCCAATCTTCTAATCAAGGATGGAATGTGTTGTGCATCAGAGGTGCCACAAATTGAAAATATCCTCAACCCATTGGACAGTGTAGAGGTGATATCTGTCAACCCCACCACAAAGAGGGCAGTTGTCGATCACAATGTGGATATCATCTCCGCGGAAGACATTGCAAAAGTGCTGACTAATCAGGGATTTACTACTGTTGTCAAGATTGACGCAGCCGTGGCCATGGAGCAAGTTGAAGCTGGAATTCCTACAGACGTCTTTGTTAACTCAGAGTTTGACTTAACAAGTATTATGGAGGATACAAATAAGGGAAAGATTGGGGAGGTTATTCAAACTTGTCTGAAACAAAAGTTCACCAAGAAACAAATCAAGAACATATACGTCAATGAGGAGAAAGAGCTTTTGACCATTGAGCATAATCCATACTATCTCACAGCCCCTGGCATTGTCAGTTATCTTTCAAAGTTAGGATATGACAATGTCAAGATCTTGTCTGATGGGGGAGCCGATGGAATGTGGGCTTTATCTTCCATGATGAGGTTGGATACTGAAGAGAGTATTGACGAACAAAGTACCAGTGTTCGCTGGCCTGTGGTCCTCTCGGGAGTGTTTTGGCTAATTAGTATGCTCTCGTTTATCGGAGGTAATTGGGAGTATCTCAAATATGTGGCACTTCTGTCAGTTGCTTTTGGCCTCCCCTCGATTGCTATCAAGGCATTTCGAACAATGCGTCGGTGCCGTTTTGATGTCAATTGCATGATGTTATTCGCTGCTGTGGGAGCGTTACCACTTCAGGAGTATACCGAGGCAGCGGCAGTTACTTTCTTGTTTTCAATCAGTGAAACCCTAGAACATCTTGCAACTACCAGGGCTCGTAACGCCTTGGCAGCAATCGTATCTTTACGTCCCGAGTATGCAAATGTTATCAATCCTGTTACGTCAGAGATTGTTGTCCTATCTGCCAATTCCGTAGCTGTTGGTACAACGGTATCAGTAAGACCTGGGGATAAGATTCCTTGTGATGGTATCGTAGTTGAGGGCAAGTCTGCTATTGACGAATCATCTTTGACAGGAGAAAGCAGGCCTGTGGGAAAATCAACTGGAGATACTGTATCTGGAGGTACAATCAATGTAGGCGATTGTCGACTTGTTATCAAGACAACCGCATCATCAAATGATTCTGCAGTAGCCCGTCTTATTCGTTTGATAGAGGAGGCCCAAGTGAATAGATCTGAAACCGAGAAATTAGTAGATTCGTTTGCAAAGATTTACACCCCCGTCGTTATCTTGTTGGCTTTATGTATGTGTACAATCCCTTGGGCTTTCGGGAATGAGGTTGGGGCATATTGGGCAAAGAATGGCTTGATCACGATTGTTATTGCATGTCCATGCGCATTGATCATCTCAACTCCAATTACCTACGTGGCAGGCTTGGCAGCATCGTCACAGAGAGGAGTAATCGTTAAAGGTGGCCAGCATTTAGAAAGTCTTGGCAGGGTCAAGTCCATTGCATTTGATAAAACTGGAACACTCACTCAAGGCGTCTTTGCTCTACTGCATTTCAATGTAGTAGGTGAGACAAGGTCCCGAAAGGAAGTGCTTGGGTATCTTGCTTTAGTCGAGGCACCAGCCAGTCATCCTCTTTCGGATGCGATTGTTAAAGGGGCAGCCAACGAACAAGTTGAAGTACCCAAGCTTCAATTGTCAAATCATACTTTGCTTCCTGGTGAGGGCATCACAGCTAATGTTGCTGGTAAGGAGGTTTATGTTGGCAATAGAAAGCTATTTGATCGACTCGGGTTGTATGAGGACTTACCAGAGGATGTGAAAATTATGACAAATGAGTGGGCAAATGCTGGAGGTACAACTGGTTTCATCAGTATTGAAGGAGAGGGAATTGTTGGGACGTATTGTGTTGCAGATAAGATTCGTGAGGAGGCGAAGGATGTTGTTCAAGCCTTACAACGTATGGGTATTGAAATTACAATGTTGACGGGAGATCAGAGGCCTGCGGCAATTGGCATCGGGGCCCAGATTTGCCTTTCCGAAGAGGATGTGTTGAGTCAGTTACTCCCCGAGGATAAGCTGTCGGAGATTGGCAACAAGGTTGAGCGCACAAAAGCAAACAAGAAGTGTTGGCAACCCAAGAAGACAGTCCTAATGGTAGGCGATGGAGTTAACGATGCACCGTCATTGGCCTTAGCTGACGTGTCTGTTGCTATGGGAGAGGGGGCAGCCTTGGCGATGGATACAGCCGATGTTACCCTAATGGACTCGAACTTGAACAAACTTCTGTACACCCTTCGTATGGGTAGACGAGTTATTCGTACAATCATTGAAAATGTCACCTTCAGCTTGGCAGTGAAGGCAATAGTTGGTGGCTTCGCCTTTGCCGGTCGTGCATCATTGTGGGCAGCGTTAGCTAGTGATGTAGGTGCGATGTTAGTTGTCACATTGAATGGTATGAAGTTACTTCCATCATCAAAGAAGATAAAGAAGAATGATTTAGCACCGTCAAATCCGAACAGCAGTAATGAAAATGAAGAGGAAGCAATTGAGTTTCCTTAGACGGGGTGCGGTCAGAATTGATTAGTTAGGCACGAAGAAGAATAGTAAATCATCAGTTTGGTTCTACCTACTTTTTTACCCCCAATCTATTTCACTACAAATATATGTTACTTCTCCCCTAGCATGCAAAATAATTCTTGTCCATTTGCCTTTTAGCTTCTGTCTTATCAGAAACCAATTATCCCCCTTTGGAGCAAAAAAGAATTGATTATCAATTCTCTCGACCCATATGATCACTTCTCATTATCTAATAGCTAATTACTCACCCCTTCTTTAATTTGGTGACCAACTTCCTAGTCCCCATCCTCCAAATTTTCTTGCCACTCTTACTGGTGTTCCTCCGCCACCTGTAAAACTAATACTACTTCCACTACTTCCAATCTTACCAACAGCAGGTGCTCCAACTTCACCTACTGTAGGAACTCTTCCATCATCGTCAAATGGAGTATATGAAGCTCTAGCATGATGTATATCATGACCTGTAGTTGCACCAATACTACCTCCACTTGAAGATGAAACTGCAGGGAGAGCAGGCATGCCTGCACCAACTACACCACCAACCTTTGTTATACTAACACCATATCCATCCGTCCTAGCACCCCCTACACCCTTTCCTAACCCAGCCAATGCAGCTGCTACATTTGCTGCACGTTTTTTATTATTTGCAATATCTGAGATTGGTGCAGCGGCACCATAACTTGATGCATAACACCAATCTCCACCGCCTGGACAACCAATTGCACCAGTTTGTGTGGGTGTTCCGTGAGTTGGTGCATATGATTGCCACATGGCACGTCGTTCATGTCCCGAGATTGCATCACATGTTTGTCCATAGCCACATGATTGTTGCCAGATACCAATTTCTAATAATATTTATATTATTATATTATTGATGTGCATATCATATCAAAATTGTTATAATAATATATATTGATGTGTGGCCCATATTACATATATATTGTGCAATCATATGATAATTATTAGACAAAGTTGTCAGTACATCGATATAGATAGATATCATTAGAAGAAGGAGTACACCATATGCATGAGACAATAGTATGTTAGAAAGTATATGATGTGCAAGCAAATAATTGCAATGAAAACTTACCTTGTCCCTCAAGTCGTTTTCTCGTATCGATTGAATGGGCGTCAAGACATGTTTTAGACTTTATTGATACTGAAGAAGAAGGAGTAAAGGCCTCTGATATAGATGCCCCCAGTAGGAGGATAGTAACAATAGCCTTCATCATGATGACGTTGTATTGTAATTTAATTTTTATGAGAGTGTGAGTGTGAGAGTTGATGGTCGGTATCCTTTCTTTGGCACTTTGAGATGCACTCAGATAGTTATGTACTACTTCAGGTGCATCTAATATTCCCTATGCTTTCGACTAAGGATGTTGAAGTTTAGCTTCGATATCTTGCACTCTACAACGATAATCTGCACTTAGTTTTCCACTAAGTTTTGTATTTGTAACTTGTGATTGATTGCCAATTGCCTCTGCAAATAACAAATAGGTATAATAATGCATCAGTCTATTCTATCATTAGTAGTATGTATTGCTTATATATACGGCGGAAATGCCTTTAGTCTGAGTAGGAGCGGCGTAGTTACTATAAGAACAGCTCAAGATACAACAATAAATACCAACTCATTGCAAATCAATAAAAGATATTCTACTTGCATTGCATCAAAGGACGATGGAGAAGACAATGTAGAAGATGATATCATAGATAGAGAAGATATATTAGATACTAAGAAAAAAGACAAGGATGAACCCACAGAAGCAACCAAAATATACAGAAAGATACGAAACGTTGTGTTCCTTCCATTTTCTTATACTCTACAATTCCTTGGATTCTTCTTCTTTTGTGGATTGATACTCAACTTTGCTGGATATGCATATACATTTGATTTCAATAATGGATTAGTAATTGATAAGATAGATAATGTAAGGAATGAGATGCAGTTTGAACAGGAAAGTCCGCGTTAGTATTGTTTTTATGTGTATGTTCGAATGAAGTCTTAGTTTGGCTTTATTTGATTGCCTTTGTAAGCCACTTGTTCTAACATATGTTACAATCATCTTCTTCGTGTTCATAAACTGGTATAACGCGCATCTTCCAGGAGATTAGGAGAGAAGAGAAGGAAGAATTGAAAGAAGCTGCGGAAGAATACAGAGGTTCAATGTCAGGTGCAAAGGATTTAGTAATACCGGATGTACCTGAAGGTCTATAACAATTGAATGATGTATTAGCAATTGTTTTGTTTGGTACATTGTACATTTAATTTTAGTAGATATTCTGTGCATACATATGATATGTAATATTATCATGTATCTTTTGGCTTTAGTGTGGTGACAACCGCCTAACCCTAACTTTAGTGCGGTGACCAACTACCCGGAGCAAATGTCTTTACAGGACCAGCCACGGATCCCGGAGCTGATGATATCATAGCAGGTTGTGGTGAATCATGTCCACCAGCACCAGTACTCGAATGAGGGACAAACTCAGGAATTTGTGTTCCACTCGCCGAAGCAGATGCCGATGATGGTTGCAAATCATGATCACCGGCACCAGTACTAGAATGTGGTACAAATGGTTCATATAGAGAAGAATGCGGTTCATTAGCCGGAGTATATGCTCTTCGATACTGTGTACTTCCACGATCGTATCCGATTTCTCCTGATACATGTTGATAGTTCGTCGCCGATGCATATGATGATCTTTCCTCATGGATTTCTTCACCATTTATCACCTGTCTTCCTGCGTCTGACTGAGAACCGATTGTTTCAAAGTGGCCGGGAGCACCGAATGGTTTATGTTTGAGGCCTCCCTCAGGTCCTGAGATGCAACCAAGGTTAAGCTGTGTTGTTGTTGATAATTGCATTACTGTATTTGCTTTCTTTACTACTGGTGAAAAGGCCGCAGCTGATGATAATGTTAATGAAACTATGAACTTCTTCATTATTAATAAGTTAGTATAGAAGAGGAGATAGAGTGGCGGTGTTATATTATATATTGTAAACGAGAAGAGAGGATTGAGGAGGAAGAAGATCATTGTCAGTCATTTTTTTGGAAAGGATACCGCTCATGTTTATGAATCTGGCTGTCGAGCTGTTGGAAAAGCTACTATGTATCAAATTTATTGTTTGTGATGGATAGCTTTTGCAATGTATCTACTTCTGTGCAGAAGATGTATTAACTCATTTGTGCATATCAAGTCACGGATAGAATCAAGTGTACACAAATTTGAGCATATGATCATTACATTCAATGGGAAATCTAATTAAGAGAGATTATACCCACTCTTTTAAACAATAGCGTCATTTTTGGATCTTCTTTTCCAGGTTCTCAACTACTGAACAGCCCAATCTCACATCTCACACTCAAATCATATTCGTTTCAGTTTTTTACAGACACTTCTTCCTTGACTTAAAATTTGTCAATGTTCGCTTATAGCTACATTTCTCATCTCTCACTTTTCTGCTCTCTATATTTCAATTCTTCTAATCATCCCCTTGCACTTCAATACTCTCTAAATCACCAATATTATCAAACTTTATGAACTTAGTTTGGTGACCAACTACCAGGAGCAAAACTTTGAGCAGGAGCAGAATAAGATGGTGATACCATAGCTGATGATAATTCAGTTTCTTCATATCCAATTTCACCACATACATGTTGATAATTCTTAACTGGTGCATATGACGAACGTCCATGGTGAATTTCTTCACCATTTGTTACCTCTCTTCCTGCTGCCGATTTATCACCAAACGTCTCAATATGTCCAGGAGAGCCGAAAGGTTTGTGAGCAAGTGATGCAGCATTATAATCAGCTGTTCTACCTGCGTCTGATTTGTCACCATAAGTCTCGAAATGACCCGGAGCACCGAAGGGTTTGTGAGCAAGTGATGCAGCATTATAATCAGCTGTTCGTCCAGCGTCTGATTTATCACCGATTGTTTCAAAGTGACCAGGGGAACCAAATGGTTTATGCTTAAGGCCTCCTTCGGGTCCTGAAATGTAACCAAGGTTGAGTTGTGTTGTAGATTGTGTATTCTTTACTATCGGCGAAAAGGCCGCAGCTGAAGAGATTGTTAATGCGAATATAGATGTCTTCATTGTTGATATATTAGAGTAGAGAGGAAACAGAGTTGCAATAGACGATTAGTAATGGTCGGTACAAATATTCATAGGAGGAAAGATGAATGACATCACAGCTAGTCTGAAAACCCAGAAGATACCCAAGTGTTTGTAGGTAGAGACACCTACAACCGGTATAACTGAAGGTTGATTGTTGATCGATTGACGTTGTATAGTGTTGGCTGAGCTATGATGTCAGAGTAGTTATTGCAATTATCTATGTTTCAAGCGATATATCAGCTCATAGCCGTCATCAAAATACTGTTGTATCTTTAGTTGTGTTGGAGGGTATCCTATGCTCATAGTACTTCAAATCTGATGCAAACTTATGTTTACTATCCGTAAAGCTCGGATTATAACAATTGCAATATTAGTATTGATTCGATTGGCATACAAAGATACTCGATATTATTATCCAACTCAAAATAATATTAATGGTATTGAACAAAACAATACTGATATACCAGAAGAATCACTCCCAAAGCATCATATATCACTACCATTGAATGGAACAATATACTTTGATGCTATTGATACACAAGGAAATAGAGGTTATATTGCAGATCCAACTTTGTTTCGTAGATTAGTATTGCAATGGCATGAACAACATCAAAATACAACATATTGGGACCGAATACAATACTACCCGTCCAACCCTATTGGTAAGAATCCTATTAACAATGAATTGAGTATGGATCATATATGTTCACTAACAGAAGCATCTGGTAGTGGCAATGAACTCAATGATAGGGGTATCAAAATCATCACAGAGTACGTCAAGGTTGACAGAACCCCTATACTTCGTAAAGGTTGTACAGAATCTCCACCATTGAAACATGAACGACCTAAACTATTCTGTGGTATATACACTCATGGTCCACAACGAAACTTTACTAGACTATCGGCGTTATCCTATGGATGGAAGTGTGACGGCTTCCTAGCTTTTTCAACAATAACAGCACCCAAGTTAGGAATGGTAGGTATACTACATAAAGGAGATGAGAATTATCACAACATGGTACAAAAGACTCGGTCTATATGGAGTTATATCGCTCATTATATCGATCAATTTGATTACTTTCATCTAGGTGGGGATGATATGCATTTAATAGTTCAGAATATGAGATCACTACTCCTTGAGTATGAAGAAGAAGATTCTACAAAGGAACAGGGTCGTATATTCGGGCAGTTAGCTTCAAAAGGTAGCCAAGTACTCTTCCTTCGTGGTGGTGGTGGATATACAATTGACCGCATAGGGTTGAAGAAGTTACATGATTATATGCCAAAGTGTGCATCAGATGTGATTCGATATGATGAAGACAATGTGATAACAAATTGTGCTCGAAAATTAGGCTTACACTTTGGTGACAACAGAGATGGTTGTACTGGTCAACAACGATCACATTCCGTGTCTCCGGGAATACTTGCTAATGCAAAAGGAGTAAGCAATAGTGCTTTTGATGAACAGTTGCGTTTCTGGGCTGGTTTATCGCATCCGGAGTCAAAGGATACAGCAGTGAAGGTAGGGCTACAGATTGGATATGATGCCGCATCAAATCATAGTGTTACATTCCATGAGTTACGATATCCTGTGTGGTTAGTTAGACACCATGCTTTGCTTTATCGAGCTTGTCCAAGTACTTCGGCATTGGGTAGAATGTATTCATCAGATGAACTACGAAGTGGGGCTTGATATTGTAACTTCTCATCCGTCTGCAAGCAAATGAATCTCCAAAATTCTAAAAACATGAATCTACACAGTCTACATCGATCTGGAGCAGGTTGCAAGATATCCGGTGATGATAGTATCGGTAGGGATGAAGATACAGGTGGCTTTCTATCATTTAAAGCCACGCCTAATGTTCTAGTGGCAACGTTCCATAATCAAGCAGGGAAGAAGACCAAACAAGTTCACATCAAACCAAGAAAGCAAGATCATGAGGGGACTGTTCCCATTCTATAACTGAAGATTAGGTCGATTGTAGATTCTAGAGATCATATACAGAAATGAATCAAGTAGGACATGTTAGATCACCTGTAAAAATTATTATAGGATGAATACAATGCATTGTAGGTAAAAGTCAAAGTAACTAATTGTTTACACTTTACATAAATACTATCTACTCTTATTCCTACTGTTCACCTGGATAGCAAGTAGTACAGCAATTACAACTCCACCAGTAGTGAAAAGTTGGAGAGGGTGTGGGAGTATTCTGAGGTACTGAATCCACAATACCCCATTCTCGTCCAAGAGATTCTGATAGTCTTCTCCTCCCTGTACTGCAGTTGCCTGAAAGGTACTGTATATTCTGGCATATCCCTTCAGGTATGTCACCATAAAAGTTGTTACCCTCTAGCTTGAGCATGCCCAGAGGTAGGTTACCCAATTGACTCGGCACCTCTCCGACGAGATTATTGAATTGAAGATCTATTCGACCAATACTTGATAACATACCAAAAGTTGGGGGTATGACACCACTCAGATTATTCTCAGCAAGTGAGATGTAGTTTGCACTCGTTAGTTGACCAAGTTCGGGAGGGATGTATCCTGTCAGCTCATTATCGTCGAGAAACAGTTCTCTAAGATTTGTTAATCTGCCAAGTTGGCCTGGAATTGTTGATGAAATGTAGTTTGACCAAAGATGAAAGTATTGAAGACTCGCAAGGTTCCCGATGCTACTTGGAATACTCGACTGCAGGTTATTACTCTCAAGACGAAGTACTACGAGACTCTGCAAGGAGGTTCCAATCGATTCCGGTATTGCTCCACCAACATAGTTGTTATCCAATCGGAGCTCCTCAAGCTTACTCAAGCCACCAATCGAGCCTGGTATAGGTCCTTGTATTCCATTACTGATGAGATTATCATTCTCATCCAGTCTGTAGTTGTTATCAAGCTTGAGCTTTACTAAATTGGATAAACTTCCGATCTCAAATCCAATAGTTGAGCTCAAATAGTTCTCCGACATGTCCAACTCTTCGAGGCTACCAGCCAACATGGACAATTGTGGCCATGGAATCTGACCAATCATTGCATTATTACCGAGACTAGAGTTTGGGTGGGAAGAAGAGAAGGGACATTGTTAGAGTCATTCGCAACATACACTTCTTCAAAGTCATACGATACACTTACTGCAATTGAGAAAGCTGACTTAGAAATCCAATCTGAGCAGGTAGCTCACCAGATATTGCATTGCTATCTAGATCCAATATCCTCAAGCTAGTCATTTGTGAAATCAATGGAGATATTGATCCACTCAACATGTTGTCATGTAAGATTAATGTATGCAGCTTTGAAAGACTGTACAACTCGCCGGGAACTGGGCCTTCAAGTAGATTGGATTCAAGATCCAATTCTTGTAGATTGGTCATCATACCGATACTTGTAGGTATTGTTGATGTTATTCTATTATTTGATAACCAGAGGTTGGTAACCTGCTTCAGCTTGAACAGCTCGTCTGGAATAGCTGTCAGTTTGTTGTTGCTCAGATACAAATGTTGTAAACTTCCACCGCTTAATGGAAGAGTAATGTCAGAAGGTAACTCTTCGATGAAGTTCTTATCAAGATCAAACATTTGCAAGTTAACCAAGCTGAATACTGATGGAGAGATGCCACTGATAAAGTTTGTATTGAGGACCAAGCTCTCTGTGTTGTTTGGAGTCGACATGAAAAATGGTGAGCTTTAGCTTTCATACTCAAGCAGAAATAAATCAAACTGACAAATACTTACCAAGATTATCCAACAAGGCAATTTCATATGGAATTTCACCACCAACATCGTTCTGTTCCAAGTTGATAGAAGTCACTATACCATTTGCATCACAAGTAATGCCATACCAAGTACACTCATCATCACCAGTATCATCATCTTCCATCCATCCACTATTATCTACCCAATCTGGGCCACTTAATGAACGGTAGAAGGTTGCAAGTACCCATCGTTGTACTTTACGAGATGAGTCATATGTGCCATAGTCTACATTTCCAGTTAACCTGAAATATGAGAATGAATGTGTGATAATGTGAGTTAACTCTTCAAAGATGAACCATTCAAGCACAGCTGATCGATCTCTTACCATTTCATAGCTCGATATTGACTCGAACTACTCTCATTCAAATCCTCAGTACTTTCAGGAGATATGATCATAAGTTCTGCAGAAAGTACTTCCAACTGATCTAATGGGCTTGCGCTGGGAGCGTTAGTCGAGCCAACTGTGGGCGATACACTTGGTTTATGTGTAGGCTTCTGTGTTGGATGTGATGTCGGCATGGACGACATAGTTGGTGAAGAAGATGGTGATGCTACAGGACTTTCCGTCGGAGTACCGAGTACAATTGGAGAGTTACTTGGTCGTAGAGTTGGCTTGATTGAGGGTGATTTTGATGGTACTGTTTCGTTGCAAGAGAAATTATGAAAGCGATATAAGTGAGTGAATAGGAAGGTAAGCCAAGAAAAAGGAGACAGTATGCACTTACCCAATGTAGGAAAGTCACTCGTTGGCAAGTATGACGGGCTGTCATTTGGAGCCAAGGTAACCTCTCCATTGTCAATGATACGATCTCCATTGTCAGTTTGACTTGGAGATAAGGTACCAGCACTTCCGTCATAACAACTACTATCGCGACTATACTTAAAGTAGGCATGACAGCACTCATCTTGTGTCGAGTATCCTAACCCCCACTTAGCACCTTGTTCTGCAGTATCTTCGATACACTTTCCTTGATCAAAGTGAGCAAAGTATAACATTTCAACTGAGCTTCCTTCTTCATCTATCTCTTCACTTGCAGCAGATGTTGCTGATATTGTGGTTGTTACGGCATCTTGTTCACCAACATAACAAACACTAGTTGGATCATAACTAAAATTCTTCTCACAACATGTATCATGTGATTCATAACCTACATCCCATCGAGCCATTGTTGATACATGTTTAAGAATACATGTTCGGGTTGTAACGTCGGCATAATACTTTTGATTACTTGATGTTGGTGTAACTGATGGAGATGCAGTTCCAATGATATCACTCAAGTCAACAGCAGTCGATTCTTCTGAAGTATCTTCAGTCTCAGTAGAAGGAGGAGCTGCAGCAGGAGGTAAAGTATCATCCCTCTTATCAATAACAGTCGTGACATCAACAGTATAGTTTACATCGGTATAACAATCACTATCTGTATTCCAACGGAAATTATCATGACAACACTTGTCATATGTTGCAAAGGTATGCTGGAAACGACTACGTGTCGCCGTTGATGACTTGGGTAGACATTTTCCTTGAACAAAGTCTGCATAGTATTCCACTGGATCATCACTATTATCTCCTGGACTAGTGTCAACAGCTGATGGAGATGGAGCAACAACCCCACTGCTGGCATCAGTATAACAATCACTATCACTAATCCAACCAAAGTTGGGTATACAACATTCTTCTTCAGTCTCATATCCAATATCCCATGGTTTTTTAGTAAGTGATGATTGTAATGTACACTTGTTTGTATCCCAATTTGCATAATACATTTCCTTTTCTTCTACTACAGGTACCTTGAACTGACCATCATTTGGAGAAGATGGTGGAGTACGTGATCCTTGTACAACAGTCGGTTGATTATTAGGCCGACGTGTCTTGACCTCACCCTGCATTACCGGTGAAAAAGTAGGAATATCTGTATCTTCCTCATCCTCGTCATTATTTGGTTCGATACCATAACTACTAACCTCAATACATTCCTCAACACTCCAATCATTACTAATAT
>Ga0075439_14101_pt1 | contig 27489 bp, 20 predicted proteins | sample MintriSingleCell_FD_74264 | JGI IMG/M metagenome (GOLD analysis project Ga0075439, IMG submission 74264) | Marine eukaryotic communities from Monterey Bay, USA to study complex ecological interactions - Minidiscus trioculatus JGI Plate_4_G5... | ecosystem: Environmental > Aquatic > Marine >... | reverse complement strand
GCATGAGGTCATTGCGTGATAGTCATTTGTGTGTTTTCTCAGGCGTTTTGTTGCACCCTGCCAAAACATGTGACTTTTAAAGTATGTTTGATGGACTTTGTCTTTTGCTTGGTGTGTCTATATCCTTCTTATATATTTATACAATGGTTATCAAACACTATTGTAGCACCTACATGTTGGCATACCACCACTACTGTTGGCCAATTGTTGCGTCATTTTGTTGTTTTGATCTATCATTTTGCACATTTATTCTCTTTGGTGTTTTCTTACTGAAATGCCACATTTATTCTCATTTTCTCATAAGAAATGGATTAATAGCATCAAGTATATCACAATAGAGGGTTCACTGACTTGAAAATACCTAATATTGAGAGAGTTACATTTTGTTAGTAAAAAAAGCTTTGGGTGTGAAGTTTAGTGGTAGGAAGAAAGGCTTTCTTTAGTTTGAGAAAATAAAGTGATTTTATGGTAGCCATGTCACATCGTCATAGCGTCCAGCGTCAGTGAGTGAATGCCTGCCATCTCTTGTTCTCTCTACCTTAACACCTATTAATATACCCCCCTTATATCAGGAGAATGATAAGCCGCGTCGTTATCCTCTTAATCTCTGTGGTGGCATGCATATCATGTGTTGATGTGTCAGCTTTCACCACATCATTGCAACAAACAACAACTCGAACTGCTCCACTATCAATGGCTGGGTTTGGTGGAGGTGCTGCATCGTCTAAGAAGCAAAAGAAGAAGAAGGGTGCAACGTTACCCAAGCTAAAGGCCAAGAGTCAATGGGATCGTTATAATAGTAAAGAATTAAAAACATGTCAAAAGATTACAGTAGGTGTCCGTATCAAAGGAGACGGTGATGCCAACGATTGGCTAGAAGTGGGAAGAGTACGAAGTGCTAATGACGAATATACTGAGATAGCAGTTGCAAGACAACGAGCATTGATTGCAGAGCATAGTAAAAGGTTATACCCTGTTCAGATCCCAGCTAATGCTGTATTAGAATGGGGTTATATTGATGATGTAGAAGATTGGACAGTGATGGATAAATCAAATGACGATGCACCTAATGGAATCGAAAAGCAGATTGGATTTGAGGGCATCAGCGATAAGGCAAGTGGATTTTATTGCTATTACCACGAGGGTAGAGTAGTGGAAAAAGAGGAAGAAGGAATGGGCACCAGAGGCTCGGGATTTAAAGCCATCAAGGGTAAATAGATGTAGATGCGGAAATTTATAGTTGGGAAAGAGGTACTGCTCTATAAAGGCGAAGGAAGAAATAAAGTGATAACAGCTTTACATTATTAAGGAGTATAATATCTATACACTTCCTTGACTTAGTTTGTGCTTATAGAAAGCTGTGTCTTCTTCTGATGTCTTTCTCTTCTTAATGATATTTTCTTCATATCTCTCTTTTCTCTTGGAACTTTTACCCTCTCCTGTTACAAGTATCGATTGTACCTTCTCTTCATATGTCGTCCCTTTTGACCTGTTCATCAGTGGTACATGTATAGATGACTCTGTTTGACCTTTTTGATATTGATTGCTTCCATTAGGAGGATAAGGGTATACACCCAGCACTTGCTCAATAATCTTAACTGCAGCCCCCCAAGATATCATTGGAGTCTCAGGAGCTAGGCCATCCAGTGCTTGTCGGATCTCTCCTTCATCTCCTGTTATCATCTTGTTGGCACGCTTTTGTTCCTTTCTCCTACGATCTCTGGCGATATTCATTACAAAGTCAGTAACATCACTCCAGCGTACTTCTGTCTCAGTCTTGATACTTTCAATTTCATCTCGTGCCCTTTCAGCAGCCACAGCATGATTCTCCCACCGTTGTTCAAATACCTTGGTTACATTCCACAAGTTATGTACTGATCTACCCAAGGTTAAATGACTAAATTTGCAATCTTGCAATACTAATGCAGAATCACTTGCCATTTCATATGCTGGTTTAGCAGGATTGGTTTCAATATCAAACAATTGTTGTACTATCGATGGAGATTCAAGCTTCCGTCCAATGTAAAAGAGGATGGACATAATACATCGTATTTGATGCCATAAAAATGCTTGACCGATAATCTCAACATGACACATATCATGCGGAGAGGTTTGTTCTGTATCGCCATCATTTACACTGTGGATGGATGGATTCTCCTCTTCCATAGATACAGTATATACCTTCTGTGGACTAAATACTTTGCCTTTCATCAACATTCTTTCAAAGTTGTAGACTTGTTCACAATTCATTTTACATACATTTCTAAAATCATGTTTGCCCATCATATATTGCAACCCTTGTGCCATTGCTGACAAGTCTAAATTCCGTCGGGGGAAGAAGTACCGATATGTTCGTTGTGAACATGAGAATCGTGCACTAAATTCAGAAGATACTGGACACCATCCCAATATACGTATGGAAGGTGGTAAGATATTATTGAGTATACGAGGATAGTCATATTCAGTTATGGTCTTTTGCTGGAGTGGTAATGTTTGATTGCTGCTGTTGTTACTTGCTTTGGACTTCTTTGACTTTGGATGTACAAGACATTCTAATCCATCTATTGAATTCTTTGGAAGCATAGTTTCTTCTAGTAACTTACTACTACCATCAGTACCATCCAATAATTGAGCAGTAAGGGGGAATGTACTCTTGAGATATATTGCAATTACTTGACCATGTGCATGTACACCCTTATCAGTACGCCCACATCTCGAATACTGAGCTGCAGTTCTTGCACTCGCTTCATTATCTTCCTTTTCTATATTCATATTGTTATCTGTTGTATGTTTCTCATTATTTAAATTTGTAGTACTACTTAGCATACCATGCTCACCAGGCTGTACCAACAAACGAGTCTTTTCTAACGCGGCAAATATTACCTTTTCAACAGAATTATCACATTCTTTACCAATATTCTGTGCAAATCCTGTAAAGTCTGTACCATCATAAGAGAATTGCAATGCCACATGTCGTGTACGATATTTTTCTTGTGAGGATACTAAGTTTTGTTGTCTCTTTTGCTTCTTGGTTTTATTGTTGTTACTATTAGACGGCGGTGAAGGAGATGACTTATTAGATAATGATGTTGACCGATTCTTTACTGCATTTAAAGCATCTTTGGCATCATCCATTGATACCTTTCCAGAATTTATAAGTTGCTGAAGGATTGCATTTGCCTCACCGGTATCTTCAAGTTTGCCCAGATTAGATGTATTATTATCTTCCGACATATTAATAATATATATTGTTGTATGTATCAGTCCGTGGAGCTTCTCTCTATGGTAGGTGAATTAGAGCACATACTCATGATTTTTTGAGTGGATACCATAGGGAATCTCTAGGGATAGGGTATGGTACAATGACTAAAAGCTTGATGTGAGACATGAGATCCAAAGATCGAAATCAAAGATCTGGAATCAAGTTCCTTTTGTGCATTAATCCTTAGCGCAATCTTCACATGGTGTCGTGATTGTTGTGTACCCCGTGCTTGAGTTCATGATATGTAATGGAATGAAAGTGGAGAGAAAGAGACAGTACCCAGAGCTAAAGTATATTATCGGAAGAGAAAGTTATCTTTGTTAGAGAATTGATAAGTTTAAGTAAATGGATATTCTAATAATGTACTAGTTCTTATCCACCCTATACTGATACTCTTCATATCATATTGGACCAGCTCCGCCTGGAAAAGGAAGAAGAGTCAGCAAAGCCAGAACTGATAGAACTATATATCCATTTGCTCTCAAATCACCAACTTCTGTGAATTCATCTGTACAGGGTATATCAGCATATCTCTGTTGTGTTAATACCACAGTCAAACCCCAAAAGACAGCTATCCCAGACACACTATTAAAGCTATAGATTGCAAGGACTACCAATGATATAAATGATATCACAGAGGCTCGTCGTCTACCGTAAGCAGCCATGAATGCTCGTCCACCATCCAATCTCTTTAAGAATAAGAGTAAGAAGATTTGTTAGGAAAAGAAAATATAAAAATACATTAAAACCAATATCAGCTCACCCCGATTGGTAACAGATTGAGACTTGTCGCAAGAAGTCCTGCAAGCCCAACGAGAAAGAGTGGATGAATTGGTACTGGCCGTGAAAGAGGCAACAACATGATCTTGGGCGCTACAACTGAGCATATGCTCCCGATTAATAAAGAACTTTTCATCATTGAAGCAGGAACAACAGGCAGAGTAGACAGAGAACCACCGACAGAGGTAATTGTCATGCTGAGTCCACCGACGATGAGTATTATAGATACAAGCATAGATACTATTGGCCCTCCAACAGCCACATCAAAGAGTACTGATCTTGTTTTAGGAAAGGATCGTAATGGTGTAATGCTTCCAAAAGTGCCAAGTTGCAGTGATGGCAGAGCAACTGGTACCCCGAGCTTCACATCATGTTTCTTTGCTACAGTAATATGCCCCAGTTCATGTAACGCAGATATCGCAAGAACTCCAAAGAACATCGGAAGACATGATGAAGGTACAGCTGAAACATCATTTTCATTGACAATGGCATTAAAGACAGCTTGATTCAATGCATAGCCACTCAAAGCATATGCGCCTGTTGTAAACAATGTCAAAATTGTTGAAAGCATAGCAAGAGCTTTGGTTCGAGTATCTCGTTCTTCTTCTTGCTCAGCAACAACTGATTTTGCCATTGCAATGATGACCGGCGGCGGTTCCTTCTCATCACTACTATCCCAATCATTGAATGTACTTCCGAAATTGCCTGCTGTTTCATATGGTGGTCTCCACTCATTGTCATCAACAAGAAATAGCTTGATTTCGTCTTTCAATTCTGTATGATTTTGTAATCTATCTTGTATTTTGGCAAATACAGTTGTGATTGTCTTTCCTTCTTCTTCAGTATCCACTTTGTTTCTTGTTTTTGACAATCTTCCACGATACACAGCCGCAACTTCTGTAGAGTCCCAATTTGAGCATTCGAAACCAGAATCTTTCAATAGATCAGTCCTAATCTTCTTCCATGTGGATACTGATACTTCATCTGGACTAGTCGCAGCAAATGCTGCAAGTTGCCGAGGCAACCAAGCTGGACTTTCAATTAGACGTGAAACCATCTTCTTTTCTTTAATACGCTGTTCGTCGTCTTGACTTTTGTCACCATTGAGAGAGTTTTGTACTAAACCATCAAGAGTTTCAGTTGTAGAACTTCCGACAACATTAGCTAGACTGTCTATTCTTCTTTGAACTAATGCATCTCTGCTTTGTCTCAAGTCAGTAACTCGAACTCTCAAAGTAGAAGCAAGCTTATTTATTGTTGATTCCTTACCATCTTCTTTCTCATCATCTATCAGTTGTACTGCTTGAAGGATGTTATCTAATAAACCAGATATCTTATCGACCGCTTCCTTTTTGTATTCTATCGAGTTGCTCTCATCGCCTAATTGGAATCCTCCACCACTTTCCTTCCCATCTACTATTGAAGCATCCGTTTTTGATAAGTATCCTTCTGCCCCCATGATCATTGCAGTTTCTCTCTCATGCAATCTTTCTACAACCTTTTGTAGTTTTGTAGCTGAGTATAATCCATTATCTTTGATCCGTAGAGATAGAGTTTGTGCCGTTGGTATACTATTGTTTACTGTTGTTGATGACTTCTGTTCTAATAGCATATCAATCATACTATCTGCCTCTACTCTTTTAGTTTCTACCCTTTGTTGTGTAATACTTCGTAGTGTTTGCTGTGTATTATTTGCCTCTAACCTGAGAGCCTTCGCCTTATCACGGAGCTGTTGTGCTTTTTGTAATGCACTGCTATTGTTATCAATAATTGATGCATCTGGTGATGAAAACAGTGTAGATGATCGACAGCATGGCGTATCCTTTGATATATTGAGACGCCCATTACTGACAAACGCTAATGTAGATGATAGAAGTACTAGTATCAGAAAGTATATCATACATAATCCCTTCATGATAAACTCTGAGTTTTAATTGAGTAATACTTTCAGTGTGATAAAGTAGCTTGTATTTTTTTTTTGCAAATGTGTACCTTATGTTCGTCTTTTATCTAATGTAATGCAGTATTGAGATTTATAAAAACCACCGATACAATCAAAAGAGCGTTAATAATAGAGTAGATGACTGTGGGGATCCAATCAGCAGTGACTGATATCATTCGAACAAAGATACAAACCGTAGTGCTCTCTAGAGTGGTCAAAATGGCAGCTGCCCACGAAAGCTCACAAGACCACCCCAACAAAAGATCAAGAAATGAGATGCCATGCAAACTAGACTCGATATCATGGTGGTCTTAATGCTAGTGCTATAACCAATAACAGCAATCCACTGCATAAATAGAATCTCAGTAAAAGCTAGTAGCTTCAATTAAGTAAAGAGCCAACAACTTCTATAACATATATGTAGATACATGTCCTCTCACGTCCAAACAAACTTATCAAAGAACTTCTTTCCCATCTCAACTCCCAAGAATAGAGCAGCATTTGCTGGAAATGCTCGTGCAACAGTTGGTATCAATCCTGTATATAAAGCCAATGGTCCACGTTCCTTTACAATCTTAATCAATTCTGGAAAGTAGGAGCCGAATACTTTACTATCCCAGCTGGCTTGGACATTTGTCTTTGGCACATCAAATGGCATGGCTGCAGTCCAACCAAGCATACCGGCGAATCCACCACTATAGTTTGTTTATGTTATTTGTTGATTAGAGATCATCAATACAAGATGCACAAACGAAAAGGCAATGGAAGAGAACAGTCAAAACGTACCTCAAGAAGTAATTCAATTCCTCTGGCATCGAAGGAACGTATGTTCTAAATAGATAGCAATTTAACTCATATGTTCCAAAGAAGAATGCATAGAATGGAGCATCTCGCATTATTTGTGCATCGAATCCTACAAACAGAGACCGTATGCCATTTCGCGTAATCATCTTCTTATACACATCTGACGACGATGCTTCCATATTACCAACTACTACTTGAGTTTTTGCTTTAACAACCTCACTTGGTAGTAGCACTGTTGCCGAACAACATCCTGTTATAGCTCCCTATCATCAAAACCAAAACAATAGAGAGTAAGTGACAAATACAAGCATAGATATAGCATTAAATATAGGATACACATCATACAATTGATTTGACGTACCATTAAGAAAGGCTTCACTAAATCAGGTCTTTTGGTAGGATCTTCCTTTGCATCATCAGGGAATGTTCTTTTCAATGCTTCATTAACACCAAACGCCATTGCATTCTCAGCTACCATACCCAAACTTGTTGGCACTGCACCTTTCCATAATGCCGATGCTCCCTCATTTGTCATTATTGATTTAGTTGTAAATGCAACTGATGGAAATGCTGTCGGATTTGTTTGCATTCTAACTTTAACTGTATCGAATGGTTGACCTGTGTAGCAACATGCTACTGAACCGATGGATGCAGAGAAGATATCTCGAGTAACATCTCGACTGTTTAATGCAGAGGTAGTTTCAGCCGCCATTGTTTTTTATATGCACTTTATACCTATGATGTGTTTTTAGATAAATGGTACTGCTACTTCAAATGAGGTCACTCAGCGACGATATACCTTGCAATAAGGGGGAAGACGGTGCTATCACTCTTGAAGAAGGGGGAGAGATGACGATTGGTGATTGGTGGACTTACTATTTAACACAGTTGTTTTTTACTCTTGGCTTTCTTGGTACAATCAAATACCGCAAAGTAGCTGATGCTAGTACCTATCTATGATGTGAGGTAATTGGAAACAGATCGAGGGCATTTGCAGTATAGACATCTTTAACACCTCCTTTACATACATCGGTAGTATTGGATTCATACCTATTTTGATATTTGTTCGGTTAAAAAGACAAACATTCCATATCTTATACACTCATAATATTATATTGCAATTGCAATACTAATTATATCATACATTAAGATGAGTAGCAAGAAGAAGAAATCACCAGGAAGTAAGAAGAATCCCGCTACCGTCAAACTTATCCGTCGTCAACTTCTTGGTGGGCATATTGATACATTGATGCCAGAGAACGTAACTAACTCGGGTAAGAACGATAGAGGATGGATGGATAGTACAGGTATGAAGGCAGCTGGTTTAGGAATGTTTTTCAATGATACGCCAGATCCATTTGATATGTTTATCAGTAACAGCGCATTCGCGAAACATGGCATTCCCAAAGTACAATTTGAGCTCTACCCTCCTTTGGAGGTATGCGGCAATTATGGACATGGTAGAAAGGACCAACCTACTACACGTGAGAATCTTATGCAGTTTCTCAAATTTCAAGTAGGTGAACGCGAGAACACATTCTATAAAGCTGGCCTATATACCGTGAACGAGAACTGCCCACGAGTTGGCCATCCAAAGGAAATGTCTATTAATCGTGGCGATGATACTACAACAACAAATGCAGATCTAATCGTTTTATCTGGTATGAACGAAAATGTGATGCGAAAGGATCAGGTGATCTTCCTGAGGATTTAACTGCACAAGACAAGAACAATTTGCTGCATTATACTTTTCGGGAAGAGCTATTGTTAATGTTCAGGCTACCAACTTTGAGCTTCATAATCCGAGTATTGATGTGATGGATATCTTGTCGTCTATTCGTTACAGTTACATCAAGGAGACTCCATACTTTGGCTTTACTCGTGGTCTTCACCCCGCTTCTATGACTTTTCGCACAATGCTTCGTACACCTCCGACTGATGGTGTGCCTAAACTTTGTTTTCACTGCGGTAAAGATGAAACTACATCGAAACAGTGCAGTCGATGTAAGGTGGCAGTGTATTGCAGTGCAGAGTGCCAAAAGAAAGACTGGAAAAGACATAAGAAAGGAGAGTGTTTACCCCGTGTTGAAAATGCTGGCGGAGAGTCGAGTATATAATGAGATCTCCTATTGGCTTTGTCAAATGTGAAGTAGCACTGGTAGGGGAACGAATACCCCGACTGGTATCCGACTGGTAGAGATACTTCAAATTCATGGCGGCGGCCCATCTTGATGTTGGCTTATATCTATTACTATAATTAATATAGAAAAACTTTTACAATTTAAACCATATGTAGTATCTCTTCTACTGGAAAGAAACGTGAGCTTTGGACTCCTTTGGTGCATATATATATAAGAGGGAGAGCTTGGTTAGATGAGAAATGAGACGGTGGCCGCCGGTGAGTGGTGAGTGGCGAGTGGCGAAGTCGAGAGTCGAGACCACAGACCCCAAGGGAATAGAGTACCTCATCTCCTGGGAGAAATACACCACTTCAAAATTCAAACCACAAGTTCAATAGTACAACTACAACTTTGCTGCCCAATCATACGCCACCGGCATCAGTATAAAACAACAAACTCTTTACTATCGTTAGAAGGAGCTCTCACGCAATACCGGTGGCGTTATTGACCATTAAGGATACCCAACAAAAGAAGTGGAAAAAAAAATCTCCAACCTTACTAACATTTCAATAGAGTTCAATTTGCTTGCCTTTGCTTGCCCACCATAATATACGCATCGACATCATAAACAACAAACTCTTTCCTATATCGTTAGAAGAAGTATCTCATAATACTTCTTCATAACGGTTGTGATATTCGCCCATTTAATTAGGATACCCCCAAAGAAAAAAATCATAAGACGGTGCACCTAATTGAAATTACAATAAGCAACACATTATACCATGTCTACTAAAACAAAACAAAAGAAGAAGATAACAGACCCCCTCCAATCAACAGGATCAACAGATGAATACGAAACTGATGATTTTTCCCCAAGTGAAGAGAGCGATATTGATAATGTTGCCGCTGCTAGTTATAATAATAGACGTGATGATTATAATGGTGGCGGTACACCTGCTGCAACTATGCGGGGTGGTGCACGATCATCACAACGGGGTAAAAACTCCAGTGGTAAGAAGAAGAAGAAGAATAGTTTTGCCAATAGTAGTGCCAGTAAAAAAGGAAGTAAAAAAAGTAGTATTGATGAATTGAATTATTAAGTAGTGAAAAAGAAGAAGAAGAAAAAGATGAATCATATGAAGGTGATACTGAAACATATGATAAAAAGAAATCTAGTAAAAAGGGTAGGGCTAAAAGTAATAATAATGGTGAGGATGATAGTGATAATGATATGGAAGAGGAATCAGCTAAAAATAATAAAAGAGGACGGAGGGCATTAGGACATATAAATGATAACAAATCAAACACTTCCAAGAGTCCAGTAAATGGTGGTGATACTAGCGAGGATGATGGAGCAGGTGATAATAATACAAATAATGACGATGATTCAGATGATGATAGTGATCCATTTGCCAATTTAGGCAAAAGAAGTAACAAACGTCAAAAGTTACAAAAGAATAAGGGTTCAGATGAAGATGATTCGGATTCAGACTCGGATGACTCTGATTCAGATGATTCGTCAATGGGTATGGGATTAGGACGGAATCGTTCTGCTCAATTGGCAAAGCGACGACAGAAAATGATGGCTACTCATACATATTCAAGTAGTGACGACGACGATGACAGTTCAGATTCAGATGATAGTTTATCAGATAAAAAGAAGAAGAAGAAACCTCCAGCCAAAAAGAAGTCCGCATTAGATGATTCGGACAGTAGTATTAGTTTCTTGGGTACACAATCACGGAAGAATCCAAGTAGGGAGACAACAAAAAGTCCACAAAAGAAACCTGCAGCGACTAGTACGAAACAACCTGCAGGAAACAAGGGGAAGAGAAAGTCGTCTATTTTGGATACTAGTTGTGAAATCTTATCGTCTGGTGATGATGATTTTGATTTAACCAAGACAATAACGACAACAGCAGCTCGTAGTTCACCACGGAAACAGCCAGTAGCAGCATCAGCTTCCAAAAAGCCAATGTCACAAGATACAGAACGTGACCCGTCAGTACGAAAGGCGAGCACCAAGGCACTCGATGAAGCACGGAAGGCTAGAGAGGCACTAAAGGCGGCACAACAATATAAAGCCAAGGAGGCTGTGTTACCTCCAATTAATGTTGATATTCCATCTTCTTTAACAACATCTCGTAGTCGTACTGGAGCAAGAGGAGGTATGGAAATTGTAGATGTTGACATGATATCTTCGTTTCCTAGTCGGCCACCTGTTCCAGTTCAAATTAGTTACATAGGACCAAGAATTACACTAACGTTGCGGTATCAAAATCCTACAACTAAGAAGGAGAGTAAGGCCAACATTAAAATCAAAACTGATCAACCTTTACAGCATCTTGTGAATGAATTCAATACACAACAACCAAGTTTTGAAATTACTACTGTAAAGTTTGATGGGCAAAATCTCAGCTTGAAGAACACACCAGCATTCTATGAGATGGAAGATGAAGATTTGGTGGACGTTGTAGTCGTTGTCAAGCAACAGAATGCCGCGTCTGCACCATCCTTCTTTGGAGGATTGGCAAGTCGAGCGGCACAGGCACTAGGTGTCAGGAGTCCACCTGCCGCACAAGCAGTATCTGTGGCAACTGTGCACGTCCAGACAAAAGGTAATCAATCACAGAAGCATACCTTTCAAATCAAGAATGATGCTCCATTATCAAAGGTTGTTACTGCATACTGCGAAAAGTATGACTTGATTTCAATGAGATTGGAACATAATGGTCGAATGCTGGATTCAAACAAGTCTCTTTCTGCTGAGGGATTACCAAATGAGGTACATTTAGATGCTGTTGATTTAGTACAAGGTGGGCCAAGTATCAAGCTCAAGTTTCGAGTATACGGTAAGGCGAATGATATAACCACACTATCCATTCCAATGAAGGGGAAATTTGAATCAATCATGGGACGGTTTGCTCAAAAGAAGAATCTCTCTATCTCTCAATGTAAATTCATCTTTGATGGTGAGACATTGAACCCAAATAATACACCGGAAGGGTTAGATTTGGAAGGAGATGAAATCATTGATGTCAGACTTCCTGAAAGCAATAGTAGTAGTAGTGCAAGTGCTACAGGGGCACCAAGCAATCAAGCAAGGGCAGCGAGCAGTGCAAGTTTAGGACCTGGTAGACAGATTAGCATCCAAACCAACCGAAATCGTAACACCAGCTCAAGACAAAAGAGCTGGAAGGTTTACAATACGAACTCAATATCAAAACTCCAAACTGATTACATCAAGTATTACAAGTCAAAGGGATGTCAGACTGTCAAATTTTACTTCCAGAATACTGTCATTAACAATATGACACAGTCCTTTCGTGACCTAGGGGTCAGGAAAGTCCGCGTTTGTATTCTTTTATCATGATAATTTGTGATTTGATTTGACGTCTCGATTATTTGGCTACTTCATATGAACTTGATATGCCTTTATTTGATTACTCTTGTGAATAAACCACATGTACTAACAGAAGTTACTATCATTCTCTTTATCTCATAACATTGTGAAACGCGCTTCTTCTAGTGAGGGAGATACGATATTTGCCATGGAAAATGGTAAGCCTTATTCATAGCGGGAGAACACACTGGGAGCAAGAAAGGCGACCTGAAAGGAGAAGTAAAGACGAGAGTGTTTATGAATAGCTAACAGGTACTATCTAATGTTAAGTTTAATCGATGTAATGGCTCGTCCTAAATCATTCCAATTGCAGTACACGAATGATGCACTCAATAACCACCCTGATCTTTTACCTACCCATGATTGATTCAGAATAGAAGCGATGGCGTTAACTGGCTTGGCTTCTATAAAGACAGTGTCTCTTTCTGGTAGTGTCAGTCCATTCTTACTTGCTGCATCCTTCCAAGAGTTAGGAATATCCATCTTCTCCAACAGTTTGGCACACGCTGGAGCAGCAGCTACAATATCTAGTGCAAACTTTTCCAATGATTCCATGATAGTTTGAACGGCCTTATCATCACCTCCATCTTTGTCATCTATAGTTACTACTACAAATGTAGATGCATGACCTTCCAAGGCAGCTTTGAACCTTTCACCAACTTGCTTGTTTGGTGCTATAATACCTACTCGAGGTCTTACCATAAACTCAGCCGTGACACCAGAATATGATTCAGAATCAGGACGATCATACCAAGATCCTGCACCCGGTGTTAGTAAAGGAGTATATCCACCGCAATCTGTAATCTTTATTGGGACTGATGGTTCTCCACCACTATCTGATGCATGTGATTCCACAGCTCTAAGAACTTCCATTCCAGATACTACTTCTCCGATGATGACGTGCTTCTGATCGCACTGTGGAGCCTTGTCAAGTGTCACAAAGAATTGTGATGTATTGGAATTCTTGCCACTATTACCCATGCTCAATATGCCTGCTCTATCATGTTTCAATGCCAATCCTGCTCTTTCATCTTTAAACTTCTTTCCATTATATATTGACTCTCCACCACTGCCATTTCCAAACTACAGAAGCACAGTTTATGAGGATGAAGAGGGGCGATTGTAACTTTTGTTAGAACATTGATTTGCAAAGGCAATCGAATGTAGGCAAATTAAGTTCACATACTTCATATTGAACCCTTGAATTCACATGAGAAAACAACACAAACGCGGACTCTCTACAAAATCACCACCCTGAATGATAAAGCCCTTTTCTACTCTATGGATTATTGAATTTCGGTATGTCAACTCTTTGCCGGATTCACCAATCGGTGCCGGTTTTGTCTTTTTATTGTTGTTTCCAATATCTAATGAGTTACCTCCATTGGTACAGAGAGTTGCAAAGTTTTCACAGGCAAGTGGTGATACATCCCAATACAACTTGAAAACGACTCGACTTCCATACGATGGGAACTCAGTAACAACTTCTTTTTGATTTGATGGTACTTTGCTACTCCACTCTATTGTATGAGTATGTTAACAGCATTAGTATGTTGCAATTAATACATAATACACGAATATAGATTTTCTCACCATGATCAGTAGTAATCAGTTCATTCAACCGTGATAACTCCGATCCACCAAGCTTTCGTAAATCCTTTGAACAGAAGCCATATCGTGAATCTGTAGCATCCACAAAGGCTGCAGTCTAAAGGAGATAACATGAAGAGTTAGGCATGTAATGTAGATATTTAAAAAAAAGACATATCATATGTATCATTTTTCTATTGCAATAAGCCATACTCACTAGTGCAAGATTCGACCGATGGTTATCAATATCAATATCAATGTAGCAATACTGGCATGATTGTGCATTAACAGCGGTCATATTGATGGCGGCATACCTCTCCTCTTCTACAGTAGCTGCTGCATTGTTACTGAAGGATACCATGATTTACCATGAGACCACAAAATTTATTGTACCTTAGTAGGGGTAGGATGCATTGCTGATATATTAATAACCAACTACAATATAATAGTAGCATGACAGATACAGACTCATCACCGGATGATGTCGGCATGGTGCCGAAACGAGATAGTAAGAAGAAGAAGAAGAAGCATAAAAAGAGGGTAAAAGATACTACTGAAGAACATCACCAACATGCAACTATTGAAGAACATCACAATGCAACTATTGGACAACATGATGATATCAAGAAGAGTAGCAAAAAGAAGAAGAAGAAGAAAGATAAGAAGCGTAAGCGAAACGATGATGTTGATAATAATACCTCACAAGATGTTTATGATAGTAAGTCAAAGAAGAAGAAGAGTAAAAAGTCAAAGAAGGACAAACAACAACTATCATCTGACAATGCAATTGTATCATCATCAGCAATTGAATATTATCCCGATGATTATTTGAAACATATGAAACAGAAGGAAAAATCATTTACACCCGATAAAACAGATACACCAAACAAGACAGACAACATCACACTGCTACTATTTTATCAGGAAAGTCCGCGTTTGTATTGTTTTGTTGTATGAACTCGTGTGTTGAGTATGAAGTCTCGATCATTTGGATGCTCATTTGAGATTGGCTTGCCTTCGTTTGATTGTTTTTGCAAATCACGTATACTAACAGACGTTACTATCTCCTCTCTTCACCTTCATAAACTATGAAACGCGCATCTTCTAGTACGTCGAACCGCCGTGGGACGAGGATCAATTCCAAACAGCATTACAATATGTTACTACTCATGGCGAGAAGAATGGTATTACTGGACGTATGAGAGTAGCTCGTGAGGGATTGAATTGTACATTAACAGGTAGTTATGATGGTATACGAGCTTGGTGTGCTGCACTACGAAAATTTGATGGAGGACGATCAACAATCGATCCCAATACTGGATTAAAGGTTACAGAGTTTGCCAACACTGAATTCAAATTAACAGATGATTTACCACCTAAGCAACGCTTCCCAAAGTTACATCCCTTTGAGGTTGTTGAATTGGTCAATTATGGATTAGCAGGTTCACGAGCACCGCCATTATCACAACATGGTGGTACACATTTAGAACCTACAGAGTATCATAAGAAAATGTGTGAAAGTGATACAGTCATTATAGATGTACGGAATCATTATGAAGCTAATATTGGACGGTTTAACCCTCCCGCTGATGGGGCACAGATGATTGATCCGAAGATGAGAAAGTCGACAGAGTTTCCTATTTGGTTGGAAAATAATAAGGAGAAGTTGCGTGGTAAACAAGTGCTCATGTATTGTACTGGCGGAGTTAGGTAAGTAGTAAGGGGTTTGGATTGTAATACTTGTACATGTGAATAACATTATACTTTCTAACCCTCTTATCACAAACAAATCATATAATGTACTATACTCTTACATAGATGTGAAAGAGCAAGCGCTTTACTCAAACAAAAGATTGATAAAGAAGATGATACCAAAGCATTAGATATAAAAGGAGTATATCAACTGCAAGGTGGAGTCGACAAGTACTTCAAGGAGTTCCCTACCGGTGGTTTATGGAAGGGTAAGAACTATACATTTGACAAACGATTTTCACATGCACCACCGGCTGTCGAGGCTGTGGAAAGGACAAAGAAGGTCTTGGGCGACGACAAGAAGGTGGAAGATATACCTATCAAATCAGGAGAAGTTGAAATCTTAGGCAAATGTGAAGCGTGTAACAAACCATGGGATATGTATAGAGGTAAAAGGAGATGTCCAACATGTGGTGTACCTTCTCTCATATGCCGAGAATGCTTTGAGGCAGATAAAGATGGTACAAGAAAGCTAGGCAGAGAAGTTCGATGTGATTTATGTGTTACAGAAGATATACGAAACAAACGTCAATTGAAGGATAGAGAAGAACGAGAAATGAAGGAGTATGAACAAAAGTTACAAAGCTTGGATACCAATTATGAACCACCTACTCAAAGGAAGCATGCCATCACTCGAAAGCCCAAGCCCAACCCAAACCGTATCACACGATTGTTCTTAAAGAACATGTGTGCCAAGCAGATGGACGAAGCCAAACTTCTAGAGGTATTGCATCCAGCCAAAGTAACTCATATCCAATGGCTTACTGATCGTAACACTGGCAAGTTCTATGGGTCTGCATTCATCGAGGTCAAGACTCCTGAAGATGCAGGCACTGTGTTGGCTTTTGATAAAACAAATGTTCTCGGGAGGAAGATTACAGTGAGGTATCAACAAGCTGATGCAAAGGATATTTGGCCTATACCAAATACAGAAACTGGAGGATACTAAGATGTTTTTTTATGGCATCTTAATTAGGAGGCTCTTAAGCTAATCTTAACAATTGATGTGTCTTATACCCATAACCAAATCTCTAACCCCCTTTTAGCTTGATGCCTGACTATTCACTACTACTTCACATTTAACATATCTCATCCCAAACATTCTAAAGGCCACTCTCAACATCTGGAGGAGGCAAAGGTAACTTTCTTGCATCTGCAACATCGGCTGGTGTTACATTACTCAAGGCGAAGAAGGGGCTCTCTTCTTTTGCCTTGCGTGTTGGTTGCTGTCGAGATCCAACCCTTAGCGGCTTGCCACCCCGAGACACCGCACTGCGCTTCTTCTTGATAAGAGCTGACTTTGCCTTTTGATGGTTCTGCCTGTTCCGGCGACTAGCTGTTGTGTCTGGCCTTGGAACTTTCTTCAAACTTTGTCTCTTAGTATTTTTGCGGGTGGACTTTCGCTGAGCACGGGATGATACACTCTTGTTGTTACTACCTTTGTTAATACTCATATCACCTACTGATATAGTAAGATTAGCTACCCGTGGATATTTAGAAGCCGATGGCGACTGTGTCACACAGAGAAATTAATTAGTATAGATGCATGAACATATCATATGCACAATTTTTAATCACTTGCTCACCTCATCATTATCAGCAAACAAATTGAGTGAGGGACGGGAAGTGGACGGCTTACTCATGGTATTAAACAATACAGTGTTATGGAAAGTTTAAAGGTTGCTTGGGGGGTCGAGGAAACTTGTGTTGATTTTTGTTTGTCTCGCGAGAGAATTGTTTCCTTTCGCAAGCTAATAAAAGTTGTTAAAGTCAAGGCCGGCTGCCTGTGAAGCGCGGAAGGACACCGTTTCTAGTTGATAGTAAGTACCTTAGCACTGTCAGCAATAACATGGGGGTAATTTGCATCACCTTTCATGTATGCTGAGATGAAGTGATACTGGTGTACAGATAAAACCTTACAATAGTTCATATTCATTAAACTTCTAGTCGTGAGTTGACGATAATATCACATCTCCAACAATCATGTGAGCTTAACAAACTAAATTACTTTACTTTATTAGTTCATATACTTATATAATGTTTAGATTTATCTTTTACGGCGTGGAGCAGGTGGCGGAGGGTCCTTCAACATTGCATTCACATCAACCTTGACATTCTTTCTTACACTCCTAGCTGCTTTCTTGGCGGCGTTAGCGACCTTCACTTTATCTGCAGCTGTTGTGTCGACATATAGTGGGCACTTGTTACACTTGCTGTGGTTACAATGTGGAGTCTGGCAAAAGTGTTTATACGCTACTGAAGCTGGTATCTCCTGATTACATACATAGCAAACTAAAGCACCGCAGGAACAAGTCATCTTATTACATCCCGACTCTTTCAAGAACTTGCGTCTACACATTGGTCTTGGGCATGTTCGTACCAAGGCATTTGTCATGGCCTCTTCAACTTTAGTTCGTCCACTACTTTCTTTCTTCGACTCAACTTGATCACATCTAATGTCCGGATGATAGTCATCTCCACATTTCCGGCAAGATCTGTAGTTGCATTTCGGACAATGGAATAAAAGAGGAGGCAATCTTTCATCTGCCACAGCCATGAACTCACATTTTGGGCATTTGCTAATGTCTAAACCAGAAGACTCAACCACAGCAGCATATTGTAATTCATCATATTTCTTCATGACTTTGTCATTGAGAGCCTTTCGCAATTGTCCTTCTTGAAATCCCGATTCACAACCAGCAGACATGCACAAGATTTCTAATGCTTTAGATGTTGTTTTTGTATTGTTACCTCCATTTGTAGTGTTCTTGACTCCAAAGTTGCCTAAACCGAACACTCGCTGCTCAGTATGCTTTTGTAAGCATGTCTTGCAGAATAAATGTCCTCCAGTTTTACAAGCAACCATTAGCTCGTATTCGTACTCCATATAACAACACTGACATTCTAATTGTGCCACTTTTTGATTTCCAGTAGATTGTGTTTGTGAATCTCCTTCAAGTCGACCACCAACAGAGGCGGCAGCAAACGTTGCACTAGTGATTGAGGTGCCCAATGGATCCTCTGATAGTACTGTCATTACAGTAAGGAATACACTCTCATTCTTATTACCATTTGATTCATTTGAATACGACTTTGCCATGGATAGAAATGTCTGTACCTTTTCTCTTGATATCAATGGAAATACTTCTCTTATACGATCTACTAAATCTGTTTCATTGATTGATGGAGATTGTGGTTGTTGTTTTGATGCAGCTGCTGCGGCAAAGGAAGAAGAAGCAGCTGTTGCAGATGTTTTTCTGTTTGTAGATTCTATAATCTCCACTAAATCATCATCATCGTATTCATCATCATCCAATGTTAGCTCAATTGGTCTGCGTCTTCTTCTTTTCCTTCTCATCTTTCTATTACTAGTACTAATCATTGCCAATCCGGGAGAAGGCGGTGAATCGTCTGCGAGGTTGATAACTTCAGCTGCTGGTATTTTGGTATCATCTATTGATGTGGCTTTATCTGTCTTCTTTTTAGTAGTACTACCATTATTATTCATCACATTATGATTGTTGTTATCACTCATATCATTTCTTCGAAATCTTGGTGATCTTCTTTTCCTACTACTTTTCATTTCTCGACATGGTGGTGAAGGTGAACCCACCAAATCTACTACATTGTTATTTGCTGTATGAACTGATGACATTATAGTATAAATGATTATATACTTTTCTTCATAAGGTAGGTATAATAATAATATAAATTTTTTAATATGTAGTGTGAGATGTGAGTGAAGTAAAAAGTTAGGTAATAAAAACATAAGACTACGACGATCTAGCAGTCAAAACAAACCAAAAACAACCACTCACTTCAGCACTATATAGAGAGGTGGTCTATTTGATATATTGGACGGCAGGTGATAGAGGCACTAAAAGTGGCAACGAGGCCTTGTAGTTTTTGTGGAATTTCGGGGCACCCGGGGGCCGGGGGCTGCCCTCAAAAGAGCCGCCCCCAAAAGTTACAGGCTTGAGCTGTTGAGAGTGGAGAGCAGACGAGTGTACCTATAGATAATATATCCAAGAGAGATAGCAGTCCTTCACTGCGCTGTCACAAATATGTATATTTGGATATTGCTTTGGAAGATATCGGAGGAATGTGGAAGGGATAATATACCACATTAAGTTAGGTGAAGAAGTAGTCGTTGTAAAACTCTGATTCATTTGTGTAAACTTGACCTAATAAAGCTTAACATTCAAGGATAACAATTTCCCCACTCTATAATTTCATTTGGGTGAATGCCTCCTTATATAATATTGGTAATAGTTGTACCTCTGTTGGTGTTTATCAATCCCCCCCTTTCATCCACACAGCTATACAGCTCCCTTCATCCCTTAACATATAAAATACCTTAATCCAATCCCTTTCCCCTTAAATATCCACCAAACACCAAACTATAAGTTCCAACCATTCCCCAGCCTTAAAAACTTCCAACACATTTATATTTAATTTCCATACAACTTTTGTGTAGCACGAACCCTAGCGGTTGGAACTTCCAAACTAACCTCACAACATTTTGATAATAATACATCTACTGCCTTTTGTGCATTCTTGGTAAATTGTCCTTGCATATTCTGAATTTCCTGTGATGTTTCTGCCTGTAATTTAGCTGAGGACTCTCCTCCAGTACCACCTTTTTCGTTGTTTAAAGTATTGTTAATTATTTTTATTGAACATATCATGTGAACAAAATTGTTAGCTGTGCATTGCAATATAAAATAATCCTTAATATACTTCTCAATATATATACAATAACTACTTACCACTGGCACTAGCAGCCTTATCAAATGCATCTTGCTGTTCAAGTCTGTATGCGGTAATAAGTTCCTCAGCATCAGTTGCGGCTTGTTTCATTCGGTCGCTTCGTGCTGTTTATTTATATATAAATATGAATCAAGCGGAGGTATTTGAGTGAGAAAAGAAGAATAACATATCATCATAGAAAAGAGTTTTATTACACCACCTCAACAACTATACAACTGAAGAGACGGAGAGTTACCACCACTAATTGCAACTTATCGAATCATGAACCACTCAATAAAATATAAAAATAAAACTAACCTATCCGAGCTTCTGCTACAATTTGTGAGGCACGCGTTTCCGCGGCCATGAGCTCTTGAATTCCAGATCCACTTTGCATTGTTTCAATTTATACCTATTAGTGTTAAGCCGCAGGAGAGTCTAGAGTGTTTGCTATCGTTGAGTTTCGGAAAGAGAAGATAGCCCTGAGGGTTTTGGATACCTCTAGAGCACCCTGGGTATCTTTTCCAACCCAACTCTAACTTTGTCTTTGTATGTGCAAACACTACAATACGAGATTATCTCGACAATAGAGTATTGATACTACCTCACGATACACTCTCCGCGTCCTAAATTCATTGTATCAATTTGCAATTCAATATATCATTGTAACAAGATCTACGTACAATATTACATCTATCACCCAACTCACTTTCATAACTCGGTACACCGATACCTAAAAGTTGATGGCACAAGAAAAGTATACGGAGTAGTGATGTTTGATTGATTGGATAGGTTGATATTATAACTCGATGAAAGGTGATATATTATTGTTGCTGTAGGTAAGTGTATGCTTATATATTTCAGTCTTCAAAATATATATGTTTTAATTGCAATGACATAATGGTGAACCATCTCACATAAACTGCCCTTCAACCAAACTAACTCTACACAAACACTGTACTTGATATTGCAGTTTATATATCAAATCTTAAAATGCCATCATCCTCTGGTTCTAAAGATGAGGATACCAATCTATCCAACAGCCCAACATCACAAAGTAGTGCTGCCTCAGGTGGTTTTCTCGGGATGAAAAAGAAACATAGATCATTCGGTCTTAAGAAGACACCATTCAAACCAAAGATTGGAGGTAGGATTAGATCAGGTGGTAAGAAATCTGATATTGCTACAACTGCAACTGTCACTGCTAATGATAATAATAAAGCAGAACGAGGATTGAGTCAATTATTAGAGGCACAACAATTACAATTAGATACACAACTTGCCAAGATTAATGAAAGTGGAAGTACTAGTACATCTCAACAGCAGTCTATGTCATCGCCTTTATCAATTGGACTTGCTATATCCAATTCTGATATAGCATCACCACCACCATCAAGTAATAATAAAGATCATCAGGATAGTGCATTCTTAAAGGCATTGCGTGGATCAAATAGTATGGACGAGGAAGAAGATGCTAGAATAAATGATAATGGCAGTAGTAGTCAACAGCAACAGAATGATGCATTCTTAAAGGCAATTCAGGGAAATGCCTCTTCATCCAATCATCATGTTCAACCACAATCTACTACTGGCAGAGTCTCACCAATGTCAAATGCTGATACAGATTTCTTGGCGGCCATGCGGGGTAGTACGCCTCCATTATCATCATTACAATCGGCACCATCCTGGGGTGGTGGATCTGTAAGTTCCATGGAGGCATCTCCATCAAATCAAAGAGAACCATTACGATCAGAATTTGCAAGTAGACTTCCTATTATTAAAAGTTCGGATAATTTGAATGAATTTGATGAAGGTTCATCGCAGGAAGGTGGCACTCCAAAGAAGAAAACGAATGATGTCGATAATGCCAATGCTGCTTTTCTAGGTGCATTACATGCATCGTCTATTCCAAATGAGGGCGGAGAAGGAGGAGCAACAAAATCATACCCCGATGGATCATTCATCATGTCTTCTCCACCAATCTCTAAAATGCAAAAGGCGAAACAACGATTGGCAGGACAGCAAGCAGCAGCAAAAGATTATCAACAATACCAACAACAACAGAGTGTGAATACCGACTCGGAATTCTTAATGGCAGTGCGTGGTTCACAATTTACTTCATCTCAATCATCTTCTACTACTTCCTTTGCTGGTGGCAATGATTATGATTCTGGCACATTGGTACTCGATTCTAAAGACATAAAGAAGACGGGAGGAGATAATGCAGATTTTATGATGTCAATTCAATCATCGGCTGATGATAATAATGGAGAAGAAAGTAAGATATCACTTGATAATGAGAAAGCCGACACAACAAAGCAGTCTAAAGTAGTAACTGAGGAGGAAGAAGAGATCGAAGATGAAGATATCGAAGGGTTGACACTCCCTATACAACCCTACATGGAAAAGGTATTACTTCCACGTCCTTTATTCTTCGGTCATCATTTATCACCTCGTATCACCGCTGAGGCAGAACGTGCCGCTTCACTGTATAATACACCACCAGACATGCTTGAATCAGAAGATAAGGAAGAGACTGCAACAGCAGCTGCCGCTGTGAAAGAAACAATATCACCCGAAAGAACACTGACGAGTGTTGATAGTGAATCAAGTGTGGCAGATGATGGGTCAGTTTTATCCAGTCGGTCATTATCAAGCTTGGCCGCTGGAGGACGAACGTTGGAGTCATCTGTTGCACCATGTTGCCGGAACTTCGAAGGGGCAATCGAGGCCTTTGGTTTTGGTGTTAATCCATTTACCTCAAACTGTTCCGCTGATACCCAACATGAGGAAGACAATAATAATGATAATATGCAAGGAGCTCAGCCATATGTGTCATTATATTCACCAGTATGGGAAGAATGGCAGACTGCGGCACGTGCCAAGGCTCGTAGAAAGAAAGGAAGACTGTTAGATAAACAGGCTGCTGCCGTCGAGGAAGCAAACGCAAAGCTTCAAGCGTCACCAAGAAGGAAACACAAGAAAACAACAAGCATAGACTTCCTCTCACTTGGTAAACCACCGGAGAACACGGGAAGTAATGTTGAGCAGTCTCAAAAGACAAAAGACTCTTATACAATTGATACTGCGGCATCTTCAATTTCTGGATCCACTGAGACATCAAAAGAAGCACCGCAACCTCAGGATAATAGTGCTAATAACTTTTCACAAGATATGTTTTTGCAATATGCTCGTACTGGATCAGTCAACGGAGTTGATGAATCTTCGAATGGAGATGCAACATCTATTAGTTCACCAATAACAACTCAGGAAGATAGTAATTCCTCTGACTTCTCACAAGATCAGTTTTTGAAGTATGCACGTGCTGGTTCTGTTGACGATGATACTACTAACGTTGGAGGCAGTGGCACTTTTATTTTGGGTGCCCCAGAAATCAACAATAGTGATAATAACTTCTCACAAGATATGTTCTTACAGTATGCTCGTGGAGGATCTATATCAGGTGGCACTTCTGGAGGCGCGGGTACTTTTGTATCATCAAAACCTAATAAGAAATCTCCTCCCATGGATAGCAGTACGTTTGTCCAGGCAGTGAAAAGTTCCGACGATGGTGATGATGACGAGATAGTCGCTACCGAGGAACGTAGAGGGGTCGGATTGAATGACAATATTAGTGCCGCAGCTGCCATGCTTGCTGGAAATGGAGGAGACGATGACGAAGATGCTGACGTTACTCGAGGCATTGACACATCAATGTTCCTGGCCGCTGGCGGAGGGGCGAAGTCTGCAAATAAATATGGTAGACCATATAGCAACTTTGAGTTAACCGGAGGATGCACTCCTCAATTTGGCTGTGACGACCCCTCGTTACCACACGAATCGGATTTGGGCATGTTCGAAACAAAGGATGAAGAGAAGCGTAGTGCCGAACGTCGACGTGAGCGCAATATGATTGAGGATTTCGCCGTGCCTGGTATTATGCCGCACATTACCTGTCCGACACATTGTTCCGATGTCGATGATTGTACATCATATAATTCACGATTTGCCGAGAGTGATTCAGCTGGCAAAAACAATACAACCCTAATTAGTTTAGACGGCTCGACCTACCCCGGCAATGGGTCATCTATACAACTTCATAAGTCGCCAAAATATGAGGTGAAGAGAATTGCATGGTGGAATTTGCCCGATAGTTACGATTGGACGACATCAAATGCTGCATCTAACGGTGGCAAAGAATCAAGTGGTGGTAGTTCACCAGGTTCTGTTGCAGAAGTGTTCCCAGCGTTGGATGAACCAATACCACTTGATGTTGAAACCAATCTTTGGCCTTCACAGAACTTACTCCGCGAGAATAACATGTCTGGATCACGGTCTCACTCTGCAACATCGACAGCACGATTTTTACCTCATTTGTCTGATCGAGCACCAAGTGTTCGTCATCTCCAAATCGATACAACAGCTGTGGGGTTTCCAAAGCTTGGGGGTGAGATTGAACCCATGTTTTGTAAACTGGCAATATATCATTTTGAAATGGGTTCGGAAAAGATGTCTCATACGGTAGAATCTGATTCTGTGTCAACAAATGCAACATCCACACCATCTCCCAATATGGAACGTTGTGGTAGGGTCACTGAATCACTTAGCTTCGATATTGTTCAAGACCCAAGAGTGATACAAAAGTGCAAAGACGCTCTTTGGCCATACGCAAGTGATAAACAGAATAGTGATAATGCTGTACTTCCTCAAACTGAAGGAACATCGTGTGGAATGTTTCCATTACCTGCAAATATGAGCATATCAAACCTTTATGCGGTCATCGTAGTGGATAAGGTTGTTGCCGAAAGCGAAGATCTAAAGCCTTACTACAAACCCAGTCGGCATGAACAGAATACAAACGAAGAATTCGATCTAGCAACACTGCGAGCAAACGCCGCCAAGGCTTGTGAAGATTCTGGGCAATTTACAACACCATTTGCATTTGGAGTTGTTCCACTGAAACATATCATAGGTGAAGAATCTCCCAAGGTCCCAGTCAGCCGTGCAGTTCAGATACCTCTCTTTAAATTTGACCCAGAACGTGGTCCACAATCAATCTTTGATCATATTTTACTCATGCTTCATCCAAGGTAAGTAATAAGAGACGCCACTGTTTGTTTGTTATCTTTTTCACATATACTAACCTTCTCACATGATATCCTTACTCACTCAACAATAACAGAGCGGAACCACGAGGTGGTAAAACAGCAAGTATGACCCGTGGCCATGCTTTGTTGGTGATGCGATATTTTGGTTATCTGGGTCTTCATTCAATACTCAAGAAAAAGAGCTCGTTGGCTAGAGAACGGTTAGTCGACTTTCAAGGAGAGCTTCAGTTGAAATGCACGAATGATGATAATGCAAGTGATAATAATAGACACAAGAGAAAGAAATGCCCCACTTTAGGTGAGACTTATAAACTACCTCCGTGGAAAAGTCAGTATGAAGTCGAACCTGCACCATCCGGCGGTCGTAATGCATCAGAACCAATAATGAAGGGGAAGACTCAAGGGAAAGGGACACCAAAATCATTGTACGCCCAAGAGATTGCTGCAATCCCTCTAGAACGTTCTATACCTGAGAGTAGCTCCCGTAGTTCTTCTCGCAAATCAACCAACCGGAGCAAGTATGACGGTATGCTTTTACATACAAACTTTTGCAATGAATTGGTTTGTCAGCCGAAGATGATACACAAATGTCCAAAGGAAAACACTCTCATCAAGGTTGAATTGAGAGAACTTCAGTGGGATGATACTCTTAAAACTGAAGTTGCACTTCCCGTTCCGCCCAGTATTCACAATACTCGGAGAGGACCATGGCTTGTTCAAGAAGCCTACACGTCTTGTGCAATGGGTGCACCATATTATCTTGATGATTTTAAAATCAAGTTACCTTTGATATTAGATGCCACTGGAATGAAGAGGTATGGTCTATTGTTCACAGTATATCATCTCAAGGCAAAGAAGAAAAGACGGAGTGTAATGATGTCTGCTGTTTCAAAACAGAGCGATGGTACTGCAGCCAAATCTGAGTCGGGATATACTCTTGTACAACTTGGCAGTGGATTCCTTCCATTGGCGCTGGACAACAGTCCAACTTGCCTCATTCCAAATGGCGATCACGAGATACCGATTGATTACAATGCAGTTCGGCTAGGAGATGACATTGATAAATCAAACTCACCCTCTTCAGGCCGAAAACATAATAAAAGACTTAGTCTTGGTAGCAGTAGCGATACCCGTGAAATACTAATGTCCAAGTTGGAAGAAGAGTTGGCACCTCCGCTCTATACAGATGAGAACTACCCTCCTGGATCTTTGGCCATGAACCGTATGCCCCAGACATTACAAGCTGATGATGATACAGCAGAAGACGATAGGAGTGCCGTCGATGATGCCTCCAGTACAGGGGGGTCAATCCAACGCATCCGTACTGCAATTAGTACCGGAGACCTACAGAGTTTATTGAATAGTGAATCTTCTCCATGTGTTAGCGGAATGATTCTACGGGTGACCACAATTGCATTCACCTCTGTACATCCTCAAAATAAAACGCTTGCAGAGTTATTTCAGACAAAACCAATGCCGCCACGTTGCCTTGTGGCATCAGACTTTACTGAAGCATATGCGCTATGGGGGAAGGCTCGCAGTGAAATCTTATATCGTCTAAGACCAAAGCGTATTCCACCATTCATGTTTGTTGGAGGATATCTCGCTGAGACAGAACGAAAGCTGCTTGATCCAGTGGTTAGCTTGACAAAGTCTTCAAAGTGCCCACACTCTGATTTGATGACACATTTGATACGTGTTGTTGCACAATTATGGCGAACGGCAGTTACTGGAGCTGGTGAACCATCAATACTATGGGCAAGGTAATTATATATTGTGCATGCAGCAGTTTTGTCAATCATATTGTGAATCTTAACACTCTAACTCTTGTTTTGCTCGTTCACAGTCCTGATTCTCTTATTCCACTGCGATTGAATGCATTTGCAACCCTCCTTCATACTGTCAGCTCGGCTGCTCATCACATGTCAAAAGCTGGACTTCGTCAACTCGACGGAAATGCAACATGGGATATAACAGGT
>Ga0075439_15681_pt1 | contig 27645 bp, 19 predicted proteins | sample MintriSingleCell_FD_74264 | JGI IMG/M metagenome (GOLD analysis project Ga0075439, IMG submission 74264) | Marine eukaryotic communities from Monterey Bay, USA to study complex ecological interactions - Minidiscus trioculatus JGI Plate_4_G5... | ecosystem: Environmental > Aquatic > Marine >... | reverse complement strand
TATATGGATAGATTGGATACGATATTGATGGATGATATAAAAATGCACACATGATGTGCACAAGTTGTTATGTTGCGTCATCCTACAATACAAATGATGTAAGAGTGGTTGGAGGAGCATTATTGAGGTACTAGAAGACTGCATTCATCGAATTAAGCCCAACTCAATGGATATTGGATTGCACAATATGCTCGTGAGATACAAACAGCAACAATGCTAGAAAATGTATAAAAACCATCACACAACATACCCCAAAACTAGTTCATATTGCAATAAACTAGATTCTACACATTATAAGATACTAAAACTATGAATTCATACACTAGATAAGCATATCATACGTGTGTAGAAGCAATGTAAATGCAAAAGTGGTAGAATTACTATATCTAGACTTGCATAGAAATAGACGTATCATTGTACCACTATAGCAAATGAGTATCTATATCTTCTCTTCATGTATAATACTTGAGGATAGGATGATATGTTGGCTCTCGGCAGCCTCTGGCGGCCTCATAATGAGCAGCTAAAGTTATCAAAGGAAGAGTCGGCAGAATGGGTTATGAGCCAAAGTTTGGGTGTCAAATTGACACCCTATTTTGACTCATATTTTGCTAGATTGAGATTTGTGTGTAGCTACCGTGTTTTAAGGTGTAAGATACCTACCTCCTATTTTTGAATATTTTAGGAAAAGGTGTTGAGATGACACCCAAATGGATACCGGGTGCACGTAGGAACTAGTAATTTACACCCAAATCTGCGGTAACTACTTGTATCTCTCCCATCCCCTCCTTCTTGCTAGATACTCTTACTACTCACTATTCTAGTATATATAATTAGTATATATAATCATATCTAGTATATCTGGGGTGAGGGGGTGTTTCTTTTTTCTGTCTATGTTTATTTTATTATCTATGTTTTATCTTCATAAATGATATAGAATATCCTTCGGCAGCAGACATAGAACTATAATCTCAATGCGCCTATAAGGATATACTTTCTATATTTCTCAAGTGTGAATTGGAAGATGGGATGTCATCTCTCACACTCATACCTTAGTTCCTTGTTTCATTGCACCCCTAAACAAGGGCTTGAACATGAACACCAGCATGATGGGCACAACACTCATCAAACGGATGCTACGTCGAAACCCTCCCTTATCCAATACCTCTGATACCATACGAGAGGCAAATGCCGTGAGTATCTGCATAGTATTGACAAATGCCAGCGTTACATTTCGTAAGGTACTGAATAGCAATTTGAACTGAGCAGTGAAGGATAGGGAAGTGTAGGATGATGTCCTTCCACCCTCCATATCTGCAGCCACGGCTTTATCAGCTGCCATTTTCTTGGGGGATAAAATGACAGGCACGTCATTCAAATGAACAATATGATTGATAAAGTTGACGGCATTGGTAGTACCAGATGTAAGGGACATGTACTCATCTCGTAAATCACGAGGAACATGCAAACGTTGTTGCAACCGTGCCGAGGCTAAGCTGGACAACCCCAATGACTTTAATGCATCTTCTTCTTCATGACCATTCCTTCTCAAGGCCTCACGCCGGACCTCCCTTGACTCTTTAGCCTTCTTCTTTTCCTCCTCGGAAGAAGAAATAGACGTCAACGTACTAAAGAGTGGACTACCAAATGCAGCGGCAGTTAATACCGGCAATTTATGCAATGATAATGTTGAGAAGAATATCTTCCGAATGGGTGGTATATCCATAATTACACCTCCCTTGGGTCTTTTATTATGAGACATCTTACTCTGAGGCTTCAGCCGACTATATCGTCTATCAAGATATTCTAAATATTGATCCATTGCCAGTTGTTCCTTATCCTCCTCAACGGAATGTTGAGATGGAACAGGAGGCATGGATGGCATTAATCCAACTATTGGCATGAATAGATTAACTTTAGATACGCCCCGTGAACTATTCGAGTGACTAGGGGTCTCTGTTGAAATTGTTGTGGCTGTATTACTGCCGGTTGCCTCATCAACTGCCGATCGATTTGCAACCCTCATTGACGAGGATTGATCCTCATCACCATCGCGATAATGCAATGCCCCAATCGTATGGAACTCATTATTAGAGTGGTTGGGATTATGTAAGAAATGTCTATTGTAATTTGGTGAGGTAGGATGAATTCTCCTTGATGTTGAAATTCTCTGCGTTTGGATTGCAGAATTACTGCTGCCACCAGAGAAGGCAGCGGCAGAACCAACTGTTATTGTTAGTACTAGTGCTTTACCCATTGCCAATGGTGAGGTTGCATTGGCTGTACTATTGTCACGCCTTCTCATCTTCTTATTGTGAGAAGAGTTATTGTTATTTATTATCATTGTTGCAATGACTTTGCGTTGGAATTTTAAAATGAGTTTGATATCGATTTAATTTAATTATATACCGTCTCCAATTTATCTATAAATGCCGTGCCGTCGATATCCAATTTATGATGGCTTTATCACGAGCTAATGTGGTTGGAGTATCAAGAATTCCAATTAGCCAAAACATGCTGCCCAAATTTGCCACAGATTTTAGTGAAATTCTTCCCTTGGGTTTTGTGCAGCTCCGCGTTGTCTGTACGGAGGTATAAAGATACCCAAGACCAGGTATATCCAAATATCCTCGTTTATATCCGAGGCGGACACAACGTGTTTGACACCGTACTTCTTCCATAGATAGTACAGAATTAGGACACTGTGTACGGAATAGATACCGATAACGTTATATCGCCATCTAATCTCTCTCCCCTCTCATTCTCCCCTTTTTTTATTGGTTGCATGTTGTAGTTTAGTTGGTTGTATTACGTGCCGTGTAGACAGACTTATGCTCGTATTTATACGCCCAGAGTGCTCTAAGATTGCGCAGATCGTATTATAGTAGTTGATTATTTTGCAAGAAGTTGTATAATCAGACGATATGGTACTCTCAGAGAAGGTAAATGATGATAATCCACATGACAACATCTCCACCAAAGAGATATTTGATGGTGATGATTTACTAGCACAACGGGAAGAAGAAGCATTAGCACATATCACATGTCCAAAGGCTAGAGAAGCTATTCTAAGTCGTCGTAGATATGCAGAAGAAATTGTGGTATGTGAAATGCTGTTAAAACAATGGCAGTCAATGTACGGTATGGAAGGAGGAGATGAATTAAATGATACTGAATTAGAAGAACGACGTCGTATTGTATTATGTTATGCAGCAGCATTAGAGGGACTAGGCAGGCGGAGAGATGCAGTTGATGCCTTGAGATTATGTCTAGGTGTATGTCAAGAAGCTTTTACAGAACACGAAGACTCTGATACTTATCCATTAGAAGAACAGTTAGATGTAAGTGTTGCATTAGCACTTACAAAATTATACTTCAAGGACAATCGAAAAGAAAGGGCATTTGCATGGTGTAACGCCATATTGCAAAAGCTACGAAATAATAAAGATTGTTGTTCCAAGGAAGATATATCTGATGCATATCATTTAGGAGGATGGATAAGAATACACGCCGATGATCATACTGGTGCATACGAGTTATGGATGGAGGGTCGTCAAGCTGTACCAGATTGTAAGACATTAAATCGACAATACCGTAAACGGGCATGTTGGGATGATATAAATGAGGATGAAGTAACCAATCCATTATTATTGGGAGAGGGAGCTCACGGCGATGGTGTATATAATCGCGAAGAAGACTTGGAGGCATTTGTAGTGCCAGAATCAAATAGAACACAAACCCCCGCTCTGGCATTATTTAGTTCAGAAACACAAAAGGATGAATTGGTATTTCGAACTCGACAACCAGTATTAACCCCGGATGAATGCAAACAAGTACTGAATGAAGTTGAGGCTTTTCACAAAGACTTTAGAAATGGGAAATGGGGAACAGTAAGGCATAGTTCAGTAAAGACCACTGATGTAGCTGTAGAAGATATCCCCGTATTGAGACCGTGGTTGAGAGACTTGTTAAGGACACGACTATACCCATTAGTAGCTGCAGCCTATCCTACATTGGCCGATGGATCGACGCCTGGTGACATGGGTAATCGAATGAGAGTACATGACGCGTTCATTGTAAGATATGATGCAGATAGAGATGGTTCCTTCTCTCTGCCTGAGCACTCGGACACATCTGCAGTTAGCTTCACAGTGGCACTCAATTCTGGTGATGATACATTTGAGGGTGGAGGAACCTGGTTTGAGGCACTTGGAAATACAGATAAAAGTGGCAAGGTCGTAGATGCCGATGTTGGGCATGCTGTTAGCTTTGCAGGTCCGCTGAGACATGCAGGTTATCCTGTATCAAAGGGAGTTCGAGTGATATTGGTTCTCTTTCTTTACATTGAAGGGTTCTCGTATGGAAGCTACTTGCAAGAATATATGACCAAGCATGCCATATCATGTTGTCAACAAAATGATGATGAAAAAGAGGAGAAGATACTTGATAGCGGTGAACACCAGAAAGTTCGGCCATCTGGTGATATGCCAGGAGGCTTTGTTGTTTACAACCAAACAGTTGAGTTAGTTGGTATGCTCAATAGACAAGTGGAGTCAGTATTGGACTAAGCAGTGCCTTTTATTAGAGTGATAGGATACCTGAAACGGTATCCTTGATCGAGAAATGAAGCAAGAATCGGACCAGCCTATGCAATCTTTTAAGATATTGCCAAGATGATACTAAGATGTGATCAAACACCTCATACGATACGATAGAAAGCTGACATGCATCAATTCATCTCATAAAAAAGCAGCAGCGACAAAAACAAACGATCTCAATCAGAAGAAGATAAACAATCAAAAGAATCATGTCTTACAAATCAGCAATAGAACAATACGTGTCAGTGTTTGATGGTACTAAGAAACAGTTCTCGGGAGACATAGAAGACTTATTTAACAACCTATATCATTCAGATTTCACTCTAGTAACCAAGGAAGGTACCAGAGAAACAAGAGACAGTACCAAGCAAATGCATATGAGAAAACTAGCTCGCGGTACCAAGGCAACGATTGTCCATATCAAGAGAATTGGATTATCGTGTGTTGATGTGAAGCTACGTTTAGTGAACGACTTAGAAGATATCTCCACTCGAGTACTATTTACTCTCTTTGACAATAAGATGATCAAAGGCATACATCACGAAGATACCTTCGTATCTACTATGGCGTCTAAGAGTCGATCTGATTTTTACTACTATTTGGGTTCTGGGCCAACGTTATATGACCATTTACTCAAGCCAGACGACTTACTCAAACCAGATGAGTATGGGGAGTACAAGAATAAGAATGATCAATATGCTTGGGATTATTGTGAAGTATGAGGAGCGTATACATAAACATATGTATGCTTTTGCTTATACAATATGAAAGATGTAGATCAACATAAACTAACTTATATAATGCATTACAACACTACTTACATTAGAATATGATATATGCAGGCCCAAGAAGAGAAGAGGATATCTCAGCGAATACGTAGTCTCGCTTAGCAGAAACCCGAAGCCTAAAAGGGAACTCTAACATCAGTCGATTAGTGAAGTCTTCACATATTAAAGAGACAGCATAAAACAATATACAACAATGATTCGAGGAAAGAAGAGAAAACTTATTCATGTATCAATAGCATTGCTACTGCTATTGAGTAGTAGCGGGAGCTTTGTCGTGCAACAGAGGGTCGAGCATCGCAATGCGATGGCTCAAAAGTTGACTCAACTCGAGCTCTCATCTCCAGCCTTTGATAGTGGCAACAATCCAAAGCCAAAGACGAACTTACTTGGCAAGATAGCTAATACAGTAAATGCTTGGTTTCGTCCGTTTCCCTTTACCAAGAAGAAGGACGAGAAAGTAGATTCAGAGGTAATTCTAAGTCCACCAAGGCAGGAACTAGCAAAGAGGGAAATCAGTTCACCATGGCATTTCAGTACTATTAAGAAGTCAATCACAAAATCACTATCCAAAGAACAAAAGAAGGCTAGACCGCTACTCAAAGATGCTCAGCAGCTAATCAAAAAGGATAAGGATTTGCTATTAGCATTAGGAACTCCTGTACAATTCATGCCAGTAACAAGCTCAGTTTCATCCAAACAAACGATCAATGGGAAGAGTACACTTAGGATTACGGATAAATTTACAGTAGTAGGAAGTGAGAAGAGTGGCATTGCAACGCTAATAGCAGATGCTCATCATAAAGGACACCTCCAACATCTTAGAGTAGATATCGATGGCGTCCATTATGATGTTAGTGGTACCAAAGATGATGAGGGCACTCACCTCTTACATGGTAATTGAACTTAACTTAGGAGTCTTGACTTGCAAACAATCGTCACCATCGAAAATGGTCAGTTATGTAAGTAGGTTTGACATTCTTCCCATAGGCATATGTGTCATAAGAGTTTGAGTTGAACCCATTCAGTACAGTATCAGCTGAGCTTTCTTTAACATCGTTCCCATGTATACCATCATTAATAACCCAAAGTACATCTATTCCTGTTGAACATCCACCAACAACATCGGTCTCTAAAGCGTCCCCGATCATTATAGCTCGGCTTTTATCACCGCCACTCAATGCAATGTCATAGACATCTTGAAAAGGTTTTCCTATCCTCTTTACAAATGAACGCGCATCCTCTTCCGTCATACCATCGTTGCAGTGTTCACACCAGACAAATCGCTCGTATGAATCTCCAATAGCTCCGGGCATTGGCGGCAAACCTTCGTCAGGCCTTACCTTGTCAGGATTGCAAACGAGCATGGGCACCTTACGCTTTGCAGCTTTAGCCATGTCTTCCTCCATTACTCTCCAGTAACCGGATTTGTCAGTCTCAAAATCCCCAGTCTTTGATACAACTGTTGTACCATCATTAATAGTAAATGTACCCCGAGCAATAATCAAATCTGCATCATCAATGGAACTTAATTTCCATCCCGCTGAGGTACAATATCCTTCATCATCATCACCACTACCAAATACATATACATTTTGTTTCTTCTGTTGAATTAAATTACTTAGTACATCCCAATTCGTACATCCTAATGAATTAGAAACTTCAACAGCACTATTCTGAAGTAAACAGTGTGCAACATCGCCGGATGTGATGATATTATCAAAGTCGGAAGGGTTGAAACCTAGTTTGGTTAACATTGCTTCACTCTTCTCTCTCCGTTTACTACTATTACTTAGTATGATCAATTTCTTTCCAGCTTTCTTCAATTCCTGAATAGTTTGTAATACACCCTCATATGGTTCACTGCCATTATGCATCACTGTTTTGTTTATTGTGTAAATGTATGTATGTACAGAGTGTATCCCATGAGCATATGTATATCGAGTGATTATGATTCAATACAATAGAATTGCAACTTACCTCCCCACATATCTAATAAAAATGTATCATAATTATCCAATAGTAAAGGAGAGGATATACCATCAATCTTTTGAGGTGTTGCAATCTCAGTGGACATTTTCAATTTTGTCTGTTGTTGCCGATTGTGGTTTGAAGGAGGAGTAAAAGATAGTACCGACGGTGGTAGTAATGATAACAATACTAGTAGTACCGTAGTTATTTGATTCCGTATGTAGCACATGTGAGGCGTTATTTCAGTACCACAGCTTGATTTCCCTCTCTGATATTGTTGTTGCATTATATTGAACTCATGCACTCTGCACTCTCATACATATGAGTAGTCTCATAGTAATTCACCATTATATGCTTAATACCATTATAACTAAAACGACTCCATAATCTTGATTACAAAAGGTTGTCTCAACATTGTATTTCTTCATTTGATATGATATTGCCAATATATACACACTAGATCAGGATTTTTCACTCAATTGGTGGTGCTCTATGACATCCAAGCGAGCGCGTATTGTCCTACTATGTACCTCGATTCAAACGCTTGGAAATATGCCATCATCATTGCAATCAATAGGGATTTTATCCCCCTCAACACTATCAGGAACACCGGCTTGGTCGGTTACATTCTCAATTGATGGAAAGTATCTGGCTGTCTGTTTTGGTAACCCAAATACACACATTAAGATTTGGTGTAAAACATCAGCAGTAACTTCTCTGTCGCAGAATGAGACCTCTTCTAATACTACAAGTAGCGAGGATAAACAAGATATTGATATATGTAAACAATGGAAATTAATATCAACTATACGAGAGGAACATACACGTACTATACGTTCGGTATCATTCGCACCGACATCATCAACACTCAGTGTACCAATATTAGCATCGGCTTCATTCGATGGCAAAGTCTTAGTATGGGAATGTTATCCCGATGCTACTACATCTACAAACACTTCTAATGATGATACAATTGATGAAAATACCATTGAGAATAATCTATTTGAACCAATAGCACAATTGGAAGGTCATGAATCGGAAGTAAAATGCTTGGCTTGGAATACTACCGGTAGCTTATTGGCAAGCTGTGGTAGAGATAAGACAGTATGGATATGGGAATGTTATTTGCCTGGTACTATTGGTGGCAGTGAAACAACCAATATGATGGACAATAATAATGAAGAGGATGGTGGTGAATTTGAATGTCTAGCAGTATTACAAGGACATGCTGGTGATGTTAAATCCATAGTCTTTGGTCCATCACATTCTCAATGGGGTGAGGGCGACGAGGTGTTATACAGTGCTAGTTATGATGATACAATCAAAATTTGGGCAGAAGAGTCGGGTGATTGGTATTGTGCCGCAACATTGAATGATGTACATTCATCAACTATTTGGTCGTTAGGGTTAACACCCTCTGGATTACGATTGTTTAGTGGTAGTGATGATGGAAGTATAGCCATTTGGAAGATGTATACTGCCAATGAACGTAAAAGGTTATTTCCAAAGTTGACTGGTAAGGCTGTCTGTTCCACTGATGGGTTATGGAATTGTGTTGGTAAGTTACCCGATGCACATTCAAGTTATGCTATTATGTCAATTGATTGTGCCCCATCGAGAGTTGGACATGGACGAGTTGCTTCAGGTGGAGGTGATAATTGCATAAACATTTATCGAGAGGAGACAACTACAGCAATAACAGAACAAGATGCAACATCTTCGTATACTGGACCAAAGTTTACAATTGAGGCAGTAGCAGATGATGCACATGATGGTGATGTGAATTGTGTGAAATGGCATCCACGAGATGGAACATGCTTGGTATCTTGTGGTGATGATGGTGCAGTCAAGCTTTGGAAGTACCAAAGAGAGTAATGATATGATTTTTAGTTTATTTACTCTGCTGTTGTTGCCATGCTTTTCAGTTTCTCTGTAGCCTTTCTTGTGACTTGTTTTGCCCCTATCAAAACTAGAGGCACGCCATTTCCAGGTCTGCTGCTCGCTCCAACAAATAGTACATTATTATGACTTTTGCTTTTAGCTCCAGGCCTTGTGAGGCTCAATTGTCCAAGACCATGAGATAACCCAAAAGGTACGCCAGCTCCAACATTATAGTAATCGGCATAGGTTTGAGGTGTATCTATAACTTCATTCAAAATTATCTCATCAAGATTCTCGAGTCCTTTAAGTACAGACAGTCTGTCAAGAACCGCTTCTCTTGCATTGTTAATTACATCCGTATTGAATTGTTGTTTATATGCCTCCATTGCCTCTTTTCTTGGTAGAGAAGCGAGCTCTTTCTGTCTAACCAATCCTTGACAGGGTAATAGAACCATTATTGAATCACATCCCGAAGGACAAGCAGTATTATCAGTCATTCCTGCTCTATGAACATAAAAATTGAATGGAGTGCCTTTCATTGAAGAAGATGCGCTTGTACTTTGTATATCATCATCTCGTAGTACCGCCCAGCTATCTTCTGCATCGCTTGTTGTATTAGCACTCATGAAGACATTGTGTGTATTCAATGCATCTAACCTCTTTGAGACTGACCAATGGAATGCAATAACACCACTGCTGAAATCAAACTTATCATTCCAGTCATATCTTTCTTGATACTCGTCATTCGAATGATCAGATCGTGTGATAGTTTCAGTGGCATATGGTACATCTGCATTGCATATTATCAAGTCGGCATCGATAAACTTCTTCTCTGTATCACTTTCTTCCTTGTTAATATAATAAACTCCTTCATCAGTAATACTAGTAACAGATGAGTCGAATTGAAACTTTACATTGTTGTCTATGCATAGCTTATAAATTGATTCGGCAACTTGGCGGAAACCCTCGACTGGAGCAAATACACCAGCTCGTTTATTAGTAGGATGGAGTTCTATTGCAGCCAACAAACCAAATACTGCAGGAGCTGTCTTTCTTAATACACCACCTCCCATCTGTCCTTTATTGATGTAGGGAGATAGTCCAACATATAAATCTTGAAAGGATGCCAAAGCAATCATTTTTGGTGACTCAAACAGAGACGATAACATTGTTGAATGTGGCTGAAGTGGCCATCTTCCTTCTCTCAATGCTTCCCTCAAGAATGCAGGAAAGGAGGGTACATCTAACCTTTCCTCTATAAAGTTGGGTAGCCCACAGTCGAGATATGCCGCACATGTGTCCAAGTAATCTTGCCATTTATCAAAACCATTTGGTTCCAGATTATTGAACTTCCGTATAGATTCTTGTTCCAATATTTGTATGTCCTTGATTTCATCTAATGATAATCCCTGTGCACACTTTGATCGAGGGAATCCTATCGGTATTGTATCTCCATCTTCAAAGACAACTTGATATGCTGGTATACATTGTTTCATATCTAAGCCGTATGATTTGGCCGTCTTTTCATCTCTACTGCAATCTGTAAATAATTGTTCATATTCATCTTTCAGTAGTAGCAGACTAGGACCTCTTTCGTGTCGAAACAATCCAACTCCTGGTATATCAATATCAAAGCTACCACATCTTCCACCTAGTTTATTGCAGTCATTCTTCTCCAATACTATTACTTCAGTGTTTGGTAATTGACTTGATACTCGAGCCGCTGTAGCCAATCCACCAACGCCAGCACCAATTATAACAACTCGCTGATGATTACTTTCCGATGATGCAATATTGTTTGAGAAAGCAGTGCATAAGTAAGGAAGCACAACACTTGCAATAACCGCTTGCTTTAGCAACAGAGAATACACGTGCTCCATCCGATGAATATTGTGTTATATCCTACGGCTTCTCCCAACAACATCACCTCCTCTAATTCATTATTCTTAAAAGGATACGATACCGTATCTTTTTTCAATGTCAACTTGTTTGCAATACCTTTGATACCAATGCTACACTATGTTTCTTCCCCTCTCTATTGTCGAACATGTCGTATGATTGAAGAATGAAGCATGCAGAGTAGTTGAAGAAGTTGTGGACTAAGCCATTGGTTATTCGTTATAGTAGATAACTCTTCTTTTGATGAGTAAAACGGAGGAAGAAATGGGGACGAAAAGCGTCGGAGGATTATCATCTCTCCTCTCACCATTCAATATTATGCTATCACCAATGTACAACAATGTATTCTCGGCAATATTAACCATATTATACGTCAAGACGGTTATGGAATTAGCACATTTTATTAGAGTCAAGTATAAAGTTATAGAGCTCTCACGCAAATTTGTTCATCTGGCAGCTTGTTCCTTTGTGATATTCTGGCCATTTTTCGATTCAAATCACTGGGGATGGCGATTAAATATAACTGTCCCTTGGGTCATGTCATTGAGATTATTGTACAAGGGAGCTATACTGAAAGATCCCGAGGACGAAGATGTAAGATCAATGTCTCGAACATCATCACCTTCTGAATTACTTTATGGACCTCTTCAAATGACTTTGATCATGTGTTATGTTGGTTTAACAAAGTACATGACAAATACCGGAGTAATAATAATGGCATCTTTAGTAGGAGATTGGTTAGCAGCCATTGTGGGTCTACAGTACGGTAAATTCAAATACAATGTACCACTTAGTGGAGAGAAATCTTTAGAGGGAACGGTCGGTTGTATTATAGGAACAATGTGTGGCATATGGTTCTACTCATACATGTGTGATATAGAAGTGGAAGGTGGTTGGTTGATTATGCTATCATATGGATGTATATCAGCAGTCGTAGAGGCGACATCCATAAAGAATTGGGACAATCTACTTTTGGCAGTTGCAATGGAAATATCAGCAAATCATTTGCCAAACTATATTGTTAGATGACGATGGTAATTACAATACAAAAAAATGAGTCAATGTTTCATCCAGGACATGGTATCATGGTTATCAAGTATATACGAACCCTCTATAACGACTTTGATGGAAGGAAGATTGATATCGGAGATATTGCAAGAGGAGGAGTTGAATCAAAAGGAGTTAGCGGATATGGATTGATACTGATTGCTATGAGAAAGTACACTTGGAAAGATAAATAGGCAGAGACTTGCTATTCAAACATTATCTTACATTCGTAGTAAACTCCCCCCCTAAGAATAAACTTATGGCAGTTGGGAGGGGCAGTAATAGAGAGATGTAAGATAGAATTGAACTACTTTAACATTCCCCAAAATAATTAAATAAGCTCACATAAAGCTGAGACGTTCGTCTATAGTTGTACTGTTGGAGGAGAAGTGCTACCTCTCTATTCCTATTGTTTCTAGACAGTTATAATACATATCAATACAAAGATGACCAATCTACAGATAACAACACCCCGTCCACTAACATCAACCGATAAATATCAACTTCGATACATGTTTAAAGAACAATTGCAAATCACAAATAATAGTTCCGATGATGATAAACAAGATGCTGATGATATTATTGATTTTGCGTTTGATATGGTTGAGGATGGTAAGACTGTTGGTAATATTATTGAGGAGGTAAGTAGTTGTATGATTGATTTGTGCACAAGATATGTGCATAATATGATAAAATTGCAATTGTCTGCAAAGTGTGTATGTAGAGGGCAGGTTCTTAATACAAATATATCTCATATACAAATGTATATCTCATATAAAAATATATCTTATACATATCTTCTTTTATACCTGCATTATACCATACACATGTAATTGCAAGCTTGAGTTTATGGAGTATGAAATTTGCAATGCATCGACAGCTAAAAAGATTGGATTGTTCCTATCAATGTATCTTCAAGAGATTACTGATGAAATGAATAATGAAGAGCAGAGTGATATGCCCACTCATGAGAAAGAGGTATCAACTGCAAGTAGTCTAGCAAAAGATATGTTAAAGAAGAATCATACCGAGAAACAAACTCTCTCATCAAGCAGTACCCGTAGTGTAAGCTCTGAAGAAGAAGAGGAATATGCAAGTGACTCCGATGATGATAACAGTGAATCGTCAGAAGAAAAGATAATTATAGTTAAAAAGACAGATTATGCCGTCAAGCTACCAGGTCAATTATCATCTCAATCAGCAACCCGAATACAATCCAACTCCTTCCAAAAGGATATTAATTGTCTAACTACCAAGTCACAGGGAAAGAGTATTAGACAACGGTATGTACAAAACCTAGCGAACGATAGACCACATAATAAACTGGGATATGATGAGCCCGACTTTGTTATTGGTAGTACATACAAGACTAAGAGTAGTAGTAATGGGAGTGTTGCTACCGCCAATTCCAAGTATTCAAGAGGGAGTAGTAATGGAAGTAGTAGTCATGCTAGCAATAGTGCTCTAAACAAGCATATCAATCGGGGTAAGAAGTTAGATAATAGTACAAACAGTAGAGTAACATCATCCACTGCAACTAGTAACAAAAGTAATGATACATCTTCATCAGGAATGAGATATGATGAAATGAAATCTATAATGAAATCAATAATGAGAGATAAGACATTAAGTAAGAAGGAAATGGTAATAAAGATGGAGGAGATTAAGGCAATGTATTCTGCCTCGAAAGCTAAAGGAGAGGGTACTAAAGAATCAGATGTTCCAAAGACCAGTGACAGAGATGGTGGTGAGGAATCTGTTAACGGTACAATTAGCATTCAAAGTGTACTCACTAATAGTCAGCGAAGTAATGATACTACGAATAATTTGAGAAATAGCGCAACTAGTAGTGGAGAGTACAGTTGGAAGAGTAATGGTAATCAAGATGAGGTTGATACAAGTAGTTATACACCTCCACAATCTCAAACCACGAGTAGTACAGTCAATTCTTCATCTGTTACTACTAGTAATGATACCATTAATGATAAGGAACAAGAAGAAGTTGTAGTTGATACTGACAAGATGAAACGAAAAGAAATGAAAGCAATCATGAAGGATAAGACATTGAGTAAGAAGGAGATGGTAATGAGAATGGAAGCTGTCAAGGCTAAGTACGATGGAATGAAAACAATGGGAGAATCTGAAGTCAGTGAAGGAGCCCATGTCCATAGTGTTGGAGGAGGTGATGTTTATCTACGATGTAATAGTATGGGTAGTGCAGTTTCTTCACTGGCTCCATCTGTAGCTCCATCCATAACAGTTTCTTCTACTCAGGACGAAGTTAATGATAGGAATACAATGTCCTTTGATGAACAACGACGAGCTGCCCTGCAATCTATAATGCGTGATAAGAGTTTGACAAAAGAGGAACGTCGAGTAAAGTTGGAGGAGGTTAAACAACAGTTCTCAGTTCAAGCTAGCGGCACACCTACCAGCACTATCCAAAGTAGTGCAAGGGATGATAGTCAGTATGCAAGTCAAACAGATGGTCGTCGTCGGAGTAGCATATTACCAGGTCAACTCTCTGCCGCTGCTGCTGCCGAGAAGCATAGGAAAGAGATAGAACACCTACAAACATCAAAAGCGAGCTCTGTCAGGGCAAGGTACCAAGAGAATCTTATCAAGGATAGGCCACATAATAAGCTTGGTGTGGCAGAACCTCAAGCTCTTCTTGAGGATAAGAAGACGAAGAATTTCCAAGCCTCCTCCTCTGTTACCAAGACTATCATGCCGGTTACTGCTAAAATGACCCCTCCTCCCCAAACACAAGAGTCGTTAGAGGAACAGCGTCGTGCTGAGTTACAAAGTATAATGAGAGATAAGACTTTGACCAAGGAAGAACGTCGATTGAAAATCGAAGAGGTTAAAGCAAAGTTTGCCGCACCCCCGACGAGTTTCTTGGCTGAAATGGATTTGTCAGCTCAGAGTTATGCAGATAGGCCCAAGCAGGAGATTGAAGAGATGAAAGAAACTGTTATACCAGTCAGTCAAAGGATTGCAGCGGTTAACAAAAATGTACATGAAGATATTATGAAAGGTCGTAGAAGGCGGAGTGAGATTGCAGTGAAAGATAAGGGTAGAGACTCGGCATATTCGAAAGCTCGAACTAGAACTTCTGCCAATGTTGATCCTACTGCCTTTGGTGTGATGTATCATCAAATGTATGGTGTGCAGCGTGATAAGAAGTCAAAGGCTAGATCCGAATATGCTGGTCGATTCTAGTAGATAGAAAGAGTATAGATTACTCAAAGGAAAATGAAGGATACCACCTAGCAATAAAGGACATACAACTTACGACCACTATCCTGCATCTATACAAATTGAAAGAGTATATCTGTGGTAACTATTGCTATACTCCTTAATGAGAGTACTTCTTTCACTAAACCATTGCGCAGCACGTACGACTTCGTGGTATCCTTGCAAATGACTTGGCGAATCAAACGCGGCAATGAAATTGAGGATCAACTGCCTCTTAAAAACCACCAGGCTCATGATATCGCTCTGATATTTATTTTGTGGACCAGCCTAGCATAATGTTTGAACGCCTATTATATGAAGGAGAACTCTAGTTGCCCTACCCCATTATCATTTCTATGTATCATTATATCTTATCTTCGACTAATTGTCAACAATCAATTATTTAGAAATCAAATTATCAACATCCCCCATATTGGTAAGTTGATGATAACAGGAAGAGAGGACAATATAAATTTGGTATCATATCATAGTATATATAATATACCAGTCCATCAATAAAGAATTATCCAACTTTTAACAGGGATATCATAAGAGTATCCAACTTCCTACAAACATATAAAAAAGTATCAAAGAACAATCAACTATATCCAAAACAGTATAAACAAATTATATACTCATAACAATGGATGACATAGTAGCACCTCGTCCCCTAACACCAGACGAAACAGATGAACTAAAAGTAACACTCAAATCACATCTCCGTCTACATAATAGTCCATGTGCATTCCAAGCAGAAGCTGATGCAGATGATTTATTAAATTATGCATTAGATATGATAGAAGATGGTAACACCATTCAACATGTATGTGAAGAGTTGGAATTTATGGAAATGTCAATTTGTGATGTAGAAGTATTAGAAAAGATCAAGATGGAGTTATGTACTTATATGAATGAATTAACTAAGAAAGTTAAGAAGGGTAATTGGCGTGATAATAATTATTTATTAAATACAAAGAAGAATAAGGAGGAAGTGTCAGTATCTTCTCCACCACCGCCTGAGCAAGTACCACCAGTAAGGCACTCGCCTAGACAAACACCACAGGCTGCTCGTCGTGCACGAGAAGAGGCTGAGAGATCTGCGGCAGCAGCGGTAGAGACTTATGATGAGCCATCATCCCCCAAAGAGGAGGAAAATGAGGAGCAGGAGGGTACTTCCCGATTCAAGTTGGAACCACCCAAAAAGACTGGGAATTATCTAATCGATCAAATGGCAATGGATGAATATAAAGAACGACTGAAAGAAATTGAACGGCAGAGGAGGAGTGGTAGTAATCCCCAAAGTGGACAGGGAGGAGGAGGGGCAAGAGATTCACCCCAACGTTCTGCATCTGTACGATTGCCATCAAAGAAGACGGGCGGCAGAGACTCGCCCCAACGTTCTTCATCGGTGCGATTGCCAAAGAAGACGGGCGGCAGTAATTATCTGATTGATTCAATCAATGCTGAACGACGTATGTCCCTTCCGGTCACTACATCACGCAAGCCATTATATGAATCACGTCCCCTCCCACCTCCAGTTAACAAGCGTGCCTCCCAAGACACAACATCACGTACACTTGAAAGAGAATTACTCGAGTCCGACAACTATGTCGAGGAAGACTTCTCAGCAGCCGCGGCTGCCAACAAAGCCAAACGTGAGATGGAATTACTATTCCGTAAATCACAAGGTTCCGGCGGGGCTCCCAAGGCATCTAGCTTAAAAGATCGATATCAGCAAAGTTTGATTGCTGATAAAGTTGATAATAAGAAGAAGAGTGCATTATGGAGTGCAAGAGATTCAAGCTTTAATGAATATGAAATGAAAGAGGTTGAGGAGGAACAACAAGAGTGTGTACCTCCTCCCTCTTCTCCTTCACGGTCTTCGATTGGGGGGCGTCAAGATGATCAGCAGTTGTTAGATCAACAGCGTCGTGCTGAGTTGCAACTTATCATGCGTGATAAGAGTTTGAATAAAGAAGAACGTCGTTTGAAGATGGATGAAGTACGTGATCGTTATGCATCGGGTGATGTTGAGATTATCCCTGTATCATCTCCATCACCAAGTGGATCCCCTCGTTCATCGGGAGTCATATCGCCCGAACCTGAAGGTGATATCGAGAGAACTGTCTCGACAAATGGTACCGGCAGCTTGCCAACAAAGAAGACTAATAGCGAATTACGACGCGAGGAAATGATGGCAATTATGAAAGACAAGACATTGTCGAAACAAGAGAAGGCTATCAAGATGGATGAAGTGAAGGCCAAGTATTCTGATGAGACGGCAAGTCTACACTCAGGCCAGGAATATAAACGTGGTAATAGCTCTAATAGTGCTATTTCATCTACGGCTAGTGATACCAATAATAACAATGTTGTTGAGATTAATGGTATCCCTGCACAAGATGAATATCAAGAAGAACCACAAGAACCGCAAGAAGATGAAGAGGAAGAGCTTCCGCCAGCAGTACCAGCTCCGCCAAAGAAGACTGGGAACTATCTAATTGATCAAATGGCAATGGAGGAGTATGAAGAGCGGATGAAAGCTTTTAAGCAACTCCAACGGGAACGCAACGAGCAGAAGAAGAAAGATGAAAGTGAGAGTATGAGTCCTCAGGGCTCATCTTCGACTAAACCGAAGCAACGATCGTCCTTACCACCGAAAAGGACGGGTGGTAGTAACTACTTAATTGATCAAATCAACGCTGAACGTCGTGGATCACAGCCGCCACCAAGAAAACCCTTGTATGAAAATCGACCAATTCCGCCTCCCGTGAACAGATCTTCTTCACCACCCCAACAAGATAGAGCTCGCTCTCTTGAACAAGAATTACTCGATTCAGATAACTATGTTGAAAAGGACTTTTCAGCCGCCGCTGCGGCTAACAAAGCCAAGCGTGAGATGGAAAGTTTGTTCGGTAACGGTGGTGCTAGTGCCGCAGCTCGTTCAAACCGATTGAACTACGAGCAACAATTGGAGGCAGATCGAGTCAATAACAAGTTGGGTGTTGCTGAGCCAATTAGCGTTGTTAAAGACGAGAAGTCATCAACATTATTGGATCGCCTACAGCGTCCTAATAAGAATGGCTCAAAGGTTGCTCCAACTGCTGCATCGTCGTCTTCTCTACCGCAGCCAACTCAGTTGGATCAACAGCGTCGAGCTGAGTTGCAACTTATCATGCGTGATAAATCTTTGAATAAAGAAGAACGTCGTTTGAAGATGGATGAGGTTCGTGATAAATATGCGGAGCTGGCTCTGTTGGAAGAGGAAGAAGGGGGGTTATCAAATCAATGAAAGATAGGCGGCCCAATTGCGTTTGTTGTTGCTTATAATGGACATTTGTCGAAAGCGGGGCGGGGTTCTTTCTTTCTTGATAGGAATTAAACGTGTAAACTACTTTTTTAGGCAATGCCCTGGCTGCCGAATCCTTTCATCCTTTATCCACGGCTACCTGCTGGTTAGGACTAGCAATCATTTAGTTCCTAGGATACCAAAGGGGAGGAATATGCGTATGATGGCATGATGTAACATACTCAACATATGGCCTCTATTATGTGTCAAATGACCTGAAGGTATAAAGGGTACCTCTATACACCTTTAGTTGGTATACGGGAATGTATCATACTAAAGGAGGGGGTATCCTAAATTACAAACTAACAAACATTCTTATTACTCATTTTCTATTCTTCTATATTCCACTCCAATAACAAACGATATATCTATAGTTGTGTTTCTTTACCCTGAGAAGAATTAAGCTTATCTTCCCGTCTCTATGGGCTTTACACAACAAAACAACTTCTTCTTCTATCATATCAGGTGTACTGATAATTGTACTTCTTAGCCGTGTCAACTGCCTCCTCTTTGGCAGCCTTGATGTTATTTCCCATCGTCTTGAACTCGGCTTGTGTCTCCTCGACTATACCACCATCACCATAGTTGTAATTATACTGCTTTGCAGCTTCAGTTGCCTCACGCTTAGCCGCCTCTCGTGATTTGAAAGCTGGAAAGGTAGTAGGATAAGAAGAGGAATGAGAAACACGTTATTGAAAGACAGGACAAAGCAACCATCTCCCGCTACTTACATGACTGGTTCTTATTTTGTTTCACAGCAAAGGCAACAGGATCATAGTGAATTGGCGGAGCAACTCCACCATTGCCAAATACTGCTTTCCTATCCTTCACAGAGCTACCAGTCGATGACTTCTTCTTTACGTCTTCTAGATCCTTCATGAATGAATGAGCACTAAAAGCACTGGCCTTTTTAGGTGGAGAAGGAGGGGTAGCCTTCTTTGATGGAGAGGGGGGTTTCTTTTGTAGACCTTCTCGGGTCTCTGTCTTCTTTACCTTGGCCTTGTCACTTGATTTACTTGGAGATGAATCTTCATTTCTAACCGCCATGACATCATACTTCACTTTCACTTCTTCTAAGAGCCTGTTCTTTGTATCTTTGTCAAGATTGCGGTTCTTCATAATAACTCTCAACTCAATTCTACGCTGCTCATCGAGGATTTCGTTCTTCCCGATGGAGTTGCCAGATGACCGTTTAGTCAACAATTTCTTATCGACTCGCTCTGGAGAAGTACCAGGGGATGCAGCTTGGGAAGCCTCATACCGAACCTTGATCTCTTCCATTCGCCTTGACCTTTCTTCTTTGGATAAAGATCGATCTTTCATGACTAATTGAAGTTCTTCTCTTCGTTGCTCATCTACACTCTTTGACATGAAGGCTTTGAAGGGAGAGCTTTCTTGAGGCCTGACTTCTTTAGGCTTGTCTTGAGGAGCGGTAGGCTTTATTTGGACATTAAGTGATGACTTAATAACTTCAATGGACTTGACTTCCTCAACTCTTGCCTTCCTTGCTGCGTCAAGTATAGAAGGACTATGCTTGGTATCTTCCTCTTTCGATGGAGCTTGCTGTTTCCCAGTTGAATACTTCTTCTTCATCAATTCTAAAGCCGCCTTGCGTTGATCTCGATTGAGACTACGGTCTCTCATGATGGACTCAAATTCTTGTCTACGCTGGGCATCAAGAGCATTAGTTGTCTCGGATACTTCCACAGACTCAGGCATCTGGACTGATGTTGTGACAACAGTGATCTCCTCGTCATCGTCTTGATGGACTCTTGACGCTGTTGTTGACGCAGTGGAAAACTTGCGTTTAATTGCATCGATTCTATTGGTCCGCTCGCCCCTTGTTAGATTTTTATCATGCATGATGGATAGGAGCTCTTCCCTCTTCCGCACTTCCATAGCCGCATGTTCCTTGGTATCTTCTACTGTGTCGTCATCTGCATTCTTGTTTTTCCATTGTTTGACTAGAGCACCATTCTCATCATATAATCCTTTCTTCGCATCCGTTGCATTTGACCTGAGCATTTCGATTTCATTCGATGCACATGTTGATAAACTACTCTTGTGTTTGAGCTTGGAGTTCTCTTCCTTCTCTTTGCGTTGAGCTGCCAAGAGCTTATCTCTAGTGGCAATTCTCTCCCTGAGACTTTCCTCGTCGTCGAGATGCTGAAAATACTCCTTTCGCTTGGCATCAATGTGTGCGTCAATGTCGCGTATGTCTTCTAATTGAACTTTACTCCACTGTTGATGAAGAACACCTTTGGAGTTATAGTTCTCCTGCTTACTTCCTTGTGTCACTTCGTACAACCGAGAACGAAGGGCACCCAACTCATTATGATGCTTGGCTGCAGCATCGACGGCGCTAAGATTCCCAATAGCATTATCGTTAGTTCCTAATGGAGAGTCATACTTGCGTTTCACTGCTTCAATACGGTTGGCACGCTCTTCTCTACTAAGACCTTTAGTTCTCATAACTTCATGAAGTTCTTTACTCCGTTGCTCTTTGATCGTATCAGCCTCAGACTGAACGGTTGCAAGACTTGCATCTTCATCTTGCTTGAGTTTATCAAGTGTCTTGACATTATCCCACTGAGCTGCTAATTTCCCACTGTCGTCGTATATCTTGTCTTTAACTCCATGCCTCTGTGTACTTGAAGCACGTAGAGCTGCCAACTCGGCTTCCTTGGCTCTCAAAGTGCCTTGAATAGAAACATCAACGCCATTAGACTTGAAGCTTTGGACTGAAGAGATATGCACTTCATTGTCTTGAATAAGTTCAGCAGGAACAGGTGCAGCCTTGACTGCATACTTGCGCTTTACTGCATCAATTTTGCGTGCTCTTTCTCCTCTAGTTAGGCTCACATTACAAGAGATGGTTAAAAGCTCTTGCTTCTTCTGTGCTTTTAGTTCCTTTGACAGTCCTCTATCTTCGTCATCTACATCTTCGTCTTCCCTTTTCTTCTCCTTCTTTTGAGAAATGGGAGCATTCTTCACGGTAGTTGAAAGACCTTCCATTCGTTTTACATCATGTTCATCGATATGAATACCACTAGGTGCACACTGCTTCTTGTAGATTGATAATCTATCTCTTGCTGTACCGCCACACTTCTTTGTCGTGAGTACTTCATCAACTTCTCGACTAGCTCGTTTGGCTGCCGCTAATGCCGAGACATTTAGACGACCATTGACTTCGACTTCAACATCACCCTTTTCGCTCCACTGCTTGGTTAGATTACCATCCTCGTCGTACATCTTTTGTTTGAGATTCTGAGGCTTGATGGAATCCCTACGAGCTCTCAGTGCTTCCATTCTCTCTGCTTTTTTAAGAGCATGCCCTCAGAACTGACATCCATAGACTTGGGGACATTGTTAGCGTCCCGTATATTCCCATCGGCATCAAACATGGCCCTGCTTCGCTTGGCAAGTGTAGTATCCCCGCTTAATCCAAGGAGAAATGTTGACAAGCACTGGCCAAAGCTATCTGCTACCTCCGATGTGAACACTTCCATTTCCATAAATAAAAGCTGTTTGTTTTATAGGACAAAAAGTAAAAGGTGTGAGGGTGGTTTGATTGGATGACTGTCATATCGACACAAAGTGAGATACTTACTTCATCCACCATATTGCCGACAGTTTTACTCTCCTCGATCATATCAATGGCATAATCACACAAATCATCAGCGTCCTGCTCGTTATCATCTGTTACATTCAGCTTGGACTTCAACATTACTCTCAACTTGGAGATCTCATCTGGAGTCAATTCACGAGGTACAGCAGTTTGTTTATAATCTGTAGTTTGCTGTATTGCTTCACCATTTCTCATTGCATTCATCTCTCGCAATAGCTTTAACTTCATACCAGTAGCGCTAGTGTCCATATCAGGGTACTGATTGTCTCGTTCACCGTCATTATTCTTCACTTTGATGATATGTCCATTAACATCATACATTTGGGACTTGTAAGCATTTGTACTCGTACTCGCACGTAAGTTGGCAATCTCTTGGGCCTGCTTCAACTTTGAACCTTCCGCAGAAGAACCGATGGGCATACTCTTTGCAAGTTGTTTACGCTCTTCGGCATGCTCCTTGAAACCACCCCACTGTTTGACAAGATTACCATCTTCGTCGTAGATCTTCTGTTTAACATTGAGTGCTCGTGTGGAGTCCCTTCGTTTCTTAAGAGCCTCCATTTCTTGGTGTTTTTTGAGTATCATACCACCCGAGGAGAGATCCATGCTACGATTATGTCGATCCTGACCACCATTAGTATTGATACAGGCAATAACATTACCATCGTCATCAAACATTTGTCTCTTGAGGTCTTGTTGCTTACCAGCTGCACGCAAAGCTTCCATTTCTCGCTGAAGCTTCGACTTCATACCAGCAGCGCTTGTATCCATCTCCGGGTATTGATTATCTTGCTCGCCAGCGTTATTGGTGCATGCGATAATGTTACCATCAATATCAAACATTCCTGTTTTCTGGCCAGTACCTCCTCGTCTCTGTGCAAGTGTCAGTGTTGTAGCACCACCGCCTATATCAATAAGGAAGGCAGCCAAGCACTGCCCAAAGCTATCTGCCACTTCTGATGTAAACACGTCCATTTCCATAAAGAGAAGCTCATTCATCATATAACCAACAGTTTGACCAATATCGCTTACCATTCCGATTGCATAGTCTAACAAATCACTAGCATCCTCTTCCTGAGAAGGATTTGTTATGTTCAGCTTGGATTTTAACTGTACTCTTAACCTTGAGGTCTCATCTGGAGTCAGCTCTCGGGGTGCAACAACTTCCCTGTGATTTATATTATTGGTAGTACCAGCTCTAAGGGCTTCTATTTCTCGTTGGAGCTTAGACTTCATCCCTTCGGCAGAAGTATCAATATCTGCGCAGTGGTTGTCACGCTCGACAACATTATTCTTCCACGCCATTAAGTTACCTTCTTCGTCATACATCTTCTGCCTTAAAGATTGAGGCTTGACGGAGTCTCTTCGTGCACTTAAAGCTGCAAGCTCACGGGCCTAGTATGCATGAAAATGATTGGGAATATTAGAAAGGTGAGTTCCATTGAAATACTATATAACGAGGATACCCTGAGTGGTATTCTTGATACCCCCCTCATCATCGGCAAAGTAAATAAGAGAGTCACGACCTACCTTCCTCAACTTCATACCTTCCGCCGATGTTTCACATACCCATTCTTCGCTTTTCTTAACTTCCTCACTCTGAGTGAGGATGAGATTATCGTCCTCGTCATACATTTTCTTTTTCAGACCTAATGCCTTGGTAGATTCCCGTCGACTACGTATGAGATCTAATTCTCTCGACTTCTTCCGTAGCAGTCCCTGGGCTGACAAATCCATACCTGGGTTGTGGGAGTGTTGTTCGCCTTCATTCTGACTATACCCTACAATCTCACCCTGATCATTATACATGGCTTTACGCTGAGTGGTGGCTGTCATGATTGAGCCACGCTTCATACGACCACGAAGGAATTCTAACTCGGCGTGGTGTTTTGATGCTGCATCAGAGGCACCTAATTGTAATGCATCGTCTTGGGTACGATCATCGTCAGAAACGACTGCTGGAGCTCCACCATACTTGATACGAATCTCTTCAATCTTTCTTGACTTCTCGTCTCTACTGAGTGATCTATCTCGCATAACCTCCTGATACTCCTGCATACGAAGCTGTTCTACTTCATTGGAAGTAAAACCCTTAATAGCATCTTCGTCGTCTTCTTCTTCTTCTTGATATTCTTGGGCATCATGTACATCATGTACATCATTCATAGACTTGCTCAAACTATCCCATTGGGCAATGAGATTACCATCCTCGTCATAATTCTGAGCCTTCGCACCTCGTCGTTCAGAACCCGTGGCTCGAAGTGCTTCAAGCTCGGCCTCTTTTGCTGATAAATTACCTTGTGCTGATAAATCCATAATACCAGATCGTGCCGATCCTACACTACCAGATCGGCTATAACTCTCCCACGCCAAGAGGTTCCCATCGGCATCATACATCTTTTGTTTAAGACGATTGGGTTTCGTCGAATCACGACGGGTACGCAGGGCTTCAATCTCTGCATCCTTCTTCTTGAGATTACCCCTGGTTGATAAGTCTACATCTTTCTTCTTATTATTCTTACGGTTGCTGCGAGGGGATGGAATTAGCGGTGCCCACTTCTTCTCTTCCTTCTCCTTATCAGTAGTATCCTTATCACCATTCTCTTGAATGCCTTCCTCTTCTTCTTCTGATTTGTCATCCTCGTCATTCTCACTATTACTCTCGTCATCCGAATCTTCTCCTCTACACTTATTCTTCTTCCAAGTGTCTAACAACTGACCATCTTCATTATATATCTTCTGTTTAACATCAGAGTCATTAACCATCTTTTGTATCTCTTCAAGTTCATCTTCCTTCTTCATTAATGTACCCTGTGTTGACAAGTCCATCTTCTTTGAAGAATCTATCTGCTTACGGAGTGCAATTTCTTTTCTTGCCTCACCTTGACGTATGGTAAGTTCTTTCCGGAGCTTTTCATCTTCTAATTCTTGAAAGTACGTGTGCATACGTGCATCGTATGCTTCATCGTCCATACTGTTGACACTGTGTGTATGGGGGGGAGGGGGGAGGGATAAAGGGGAGAAAGGGGAGTTAGTAAAGAAGAACGACAACATGTGCATATCATATGCACAATAAAAACAAAATAAGAAACATACCTATCACCTAACTTATCCTTCACACCAGCCCATTGTTTCACTAACTTCCCATCCTTATCATATATCATTCTACCAGATCTGCTACTCTTAGATATGACAGATATAGCATCACTAGTGATCTCACTTATATGTGACCCATTCGATGATGATCGTTTATATGCTTTATCTTTTTTCGATTCAATCATTTTTGATAATGATGATGGATGTTTTGTTGGACGTGATAATGATGAAGAGGGAGTAGTTGATGATAGTACAGCTTTGCCATTCTTGATATTGGTTAGGAATGTTGCAAGTGCTTGACCAATCTTTTTAGCTGTGATTGAATTGCAAATATCATATTGCATGAATTCAAGCTGTTATATTGCAATATTTTTATAGATATGTATAGAGAAGAGGGGGGAGAGGGGGGGGCAGTGATGAGATTATATGAAGAGGGGCATCGAATTGCAGTGCATATCAAAAACAGTCTAATTGTAACTATTGCAATAAAATAAAGATCTATCATACGACTTACCTCCTGCATAACACTTTCAACATTCTTACCCCGATCAACCATATCAATACCATAATCTATTAAATCAATAGCATCGTCAATATCATCTGAGTTACTATTCGATGTGATGGTTAATTGTTCTTCAAAGATGGATCGTAGATGAGCCTTTTCATTTGATGACAATGTACGAGATGAAGTTAGCTGTAACTCGTCATTCGTTAGCTGTAATGACCCATCAGTAGTATCAGTAGTAGTTGTTGTGTTACTACTCATAATTTGGGATGGTGGGGCTGGTAATACTTCTATATTAATATCCTTTATTGGTAAATTCGTATTGCAACTACTACCTCCTTTGGATGATGCTTGTCGACGAAGAGCTGGATGCTGATCTAAATGAAAAGATGACATTCGAGATTATTATACATTATACTTCATGCAAAGGCATCTTCATATATTATATGTGTGTATCACTAGAGAAGTGGAATGCATTGATCTTCCATTTATTATAATAGATGTAAGTAAAGGCGCCTAACTTTTTTGCTTGAGCAAGATCTCACTACTACCCAACTACTGCCTCAAGAATGAAGAATGGTAAAGAAGCTAAGTCATAGCTGAGAAGTTTTTTATCATGTGCCCTCTTCAACTTGTAATCAAGTCAGCACGGATGACTAATGCGCTGAGCCTGTAAAAGCATATGGTACAATACAAACAACATTGGAAACCTCCTACTCGTCATTTTAACAATAGTATGCAAGTGTTCTACGGATCCTTCTTCTTCTTCGTCTCCCTTATGATCTCATAACAACAACTTGTCAAATAGTATTTCCTGCCATGAGTCGTCTCCAATCCACTTGGTACCTGTATGCTGTTGATCCAAGACTACTTTGTACCATCATTGTAACTCAATCGTTGTCACGCTTGTGCCAAAGCAATGCATGTACTAAAATCTAATCATCAGGGTGTTATTTAAGCCCATCATCCTCTCTAATTTCATCAATCTTTCATGTATATAGTGTACCACCGCTAGTAGCATCATTAATAGCATCTTTTAACTGATCACTACTCTCCTCATCACATGTAATGGTTACTTCTAACTCTCCTCTGTCATTATATGTTTCACCACTGGTTACAGCATTATACTTGGCGGCAGCTGCATAAATAGCACCAGAGTTGGCAGCTCGGGTTGATATTCGTATTGTTGCTTTGGGAATATGAATTTGCATTGGTGCAGTATCCAGCGCAAGACTTGCACTTCCACCGTAAGCTCGGATTAAGCCACCAGCGGCGCTGGAGGTCTATCACCATAGAGTTATTATTGATTCGTATGGTATGTCATGGTAATCGAGAGAGGTATGATGGTAAGTGGTGCTTTCGTAGCTCATGGCTAATATCTTAGCCGAAAAGGCTTTGGTAAACTAGTTTTTGTTGTTAGCGGATGACTATAGATGTTGACTACAGCATACGTTGGTACTATCACATGCAATAAATGGTGTAGCGAGGTGAAAATTGAGGCGGATACAAAAGTAGATTTTTTGATGATAAAGTAGCTAGTCGGATACTTAATCATTATTCAGTTTTATTTCACGTAATTTGCCGTGCTACCGAATATATATTGAACATGCCAGGTTACCTATATAAAAGTGGATTGGATGTGGCAAAAG
>Ga0075439_11285_pt1 | contig 27697 bp, 16 predicted proteins | sample MintriSingleCell_FD_74264 | JGI IMG/M metagenome (GOLD analysis project Ga0075439, IMG submission 74264) | Marine eukaryotic communities from Monterey Bay, USA to study complex ecological interactions - Minidiscus trioculatus JGI Plate_4_G5... | ecosystem: Environmental > Aquatic > Marine >... | reverse complement strand
CAGATAGTAGTAGTATACAGGCCGCGTGTTGGTACGGCGGCGTCGATTATTAGAATCTCGAGATTTTCATTCAACGAATTTTCTTGCAATCTATGAACAACAACAACAATACAATATAATCAGTATGTTACCTCTTTAGCTGGTGCTACCGCATCAACAACACAACGGAATTATAATAATCAAAGTACTACCATACTAAATTGCAACAATACAATATAAAACTACGTAGGCGGCGCGCGGCGGTGCGGTAAGTTAAAATTCTTTTTGTGGTGCACCATTTTCAATACACCTCAGTAATACATACTATTCTCATACTATATTGCAGCAATATACACCTAATCATCTGCTATTTCAAGCAATTTTATACCCGTAAAATATCTGTATCGACCGACGTGTATACATACGGCACATGCCATCTCTTGGGGCTGATATTGCAAAGTATAAACTGTGGAATTAAAACGTCAATATGGGATCATCTAAGAAGAAAGGGCAGCAGCGTAAGGCAGCAAAGAAGGCACTAGCTGCAGCAGCAGCTAGTGGTGGTGGTGAAGATAGTACTGTTGATGGTGGTGGCAGCAATTCAAAGATCGTTGCCAAAATTAGGTCGGGGGATAATAAAACCACCAAGAAGTTGTTCACTGCAGAAGGCATGGCAAGTTTGTCGTTTATTTCATATGAACATAGCGGTGTGCTATCAGTAGTATTACAATTCTTGAAACGGTGTGAATCCGAAACGTTTGATGGAGTTATGAATAGTGTAGGTGGGGATTTAAAGTCTCCTTTATTATGGATTAGGGTTCTTGTAACTGCAAGCTATGTTGAACCGAGTTGTAAGTTACAAATTGCTCAGAATATCGGGTCACTAATTAGTTGTATGGTTAATGATACAGAACGTAGATTCTTCAAAAGCAGCAAACATTGGAGGCAAGGAATTGTGAGATTTTTTAATCTGGTTATGAATATTATGGAGACTAAAGAAAAAGATGCATTAGAGAATATGCAAATAGTCGAGGCACTGCTACAACATGAAGGTCTGCTTAGATTTATCATCCAATGGATTTTCTGGACAGAATACCGTCCTGATATTGTGAAGGAGTTAAAGTCGGAAGACTTTCTAAGAAGTACAATAATTCGATTGAGTGGGAGGCTCATTGAGATGTTAGTATTAAGTAGTGGTATGAAAGGAGAAGGTGGAAACTGGTTACTGGAGATTGGTTCCACGCCCATCGTCAGCAAAGAGTATGATCCTAACTTCATGCTATCATATACAGCTAAGATGGTAAATCAACTGAAGGAAACAAAAGAGAAGAAGCACAAAAATGTCTTCAAAATGGTTCGGCGTCTAATTAGAGATGCAGACTGTGTAGACAAAGGAGTCATCACAGAGATGATTGACTGGGGAACGAACTGTGTAATAAATTACGACGATGCTTTAAAAGTGGGTATACTATTCTTGGATTGGATATATCAGGGGGCTGGTAATAGATACTCAAATGACACCCGTGTCGCCTTTGCCATCCGAGAAGGATTGATTGAGATGTGTTTGGGATTCATTAAGCGATTCAGTGAGCATGAGTCCTTTGAGAATGATGACGAATTACCCATGCATGATGTCATTAGATGTATTTTGTATGGTGTCAATAATATCTCATTACACGAGAAAACAGCAAAGGCAATTAGGAACAAGAGAAGTAGTATTAAAGAGAAGTTAGTTCGGTTGGAACAGGACATCATAGAAGGTATCGAGGAGAAGTTGCTCCGTAATGGCAAAGATAATAGTCTACTGCAGATCGAGTCTATTCTAAATCTCAATGGTTCATACTGCTGCCGCTGCAACAAATCCCTGAGCAAGACTGAGGTAATGCAATGTAATGGGTGTCATCGTATGGTCTATTGCTCTAGAGCTTGCCAGAAAGAGGATTGGTTGAATGGTCATATGCTTGCCTGCTGTAGTACAGCCTCAAATGAAACGGCAGGTACGTTTCAAGGCAGATATTGGCCAGAAAGGGTACCATCAGATGAAAGAGCCGCTACCAAACTGAAGGAAATAGAGATCAATATGAATATGATTCAGCTGAAGCTATTCCTTGATCGTTCAGATACGATCCGAAGACAAGCAAAGGATTTGAACCTACCTTTGTATGATTGTGTTGTTCTGTTTGACCTACGTGAATGCCCTCCTACAGTGAACATCGAGGAATATACGGAGTCTTTCGGTGTAGAAGATGAAATTGAAGGGTTTGAAGAGAGTAGATCAAAAGATAATATCATGTGTGTTTACCATTCAAGAATGTACAATCGGAGTTCGAGAGATGAATTGTCGATGCAAAGATTCTTCCCCCATGAGTGGCTGAAGAAACAAGGCAAATGAACCATATACCGAAGTAGAACTTCATAACTCATATAATGCATACCTTACTCAAGTATGATTACTATCTATGATCTAAAACTAAAAGTGCATATCTTATGCACAAATTTGCAATCCATACCTTTGACCATCCATAGCATAAAGAGAAGTACTACCACGCCTTCCGGACTACCACCATTAGAAATATCATCAAAAACCGAGCTAGTGGGGGTACTATGAGCATATTAGCAATGTTCTATTGTGTATGATGCCTACTACTTTTGCTTGGTCGTCTCAATGCTTTTTAGCTTCGGCTCTCTTTTGTTCCATCCTCCCAAAAAAGAGTTCTCCCATATAAAATGAAAAGTTTTCAGCACAAACTCAAACAATAGAAAAGCAGGCCAAGCAGAGGTGTTGATATATTACTCCTTCTAGACGTATAGGAACAAGAAGAAGGTAGAGATAGTGTATATAATTTAGGTATGTTGTACAGCGGCGATGAGAGGCGGCATCTATCTATGTAATTTGTATATAAACACCATACTAATTTCTTGCACCTTTTGCAACGTACACAGAAATCAGAAATAGGTTGCACCTGCCTTCTACAGTGTGTAATATACTGCATCAACAATACAAGGGAATTGTATTACATAGTTCTACTATACCAAATTACAAGTAGCACTATATACATACGGCGGTGGCAAGTTATAGTACTAAACAGTATAAAACATCTCTTTTGTGGTGCACCATTCACCCAATTGCAAGGGACTATTATTGCAATAACGTGAAAATTGGGTATATTGGATATCTAAAGTATCATTAGATACATAGTTACACTACTGTTCGCTGTCAAAACTTAGGACGCTTATACAAAGTACCAATACAATTGCAAGTATTCCGAGACAGTTACTTTTTTATCAACATTATGGTAGTATCATCTAAGAAGAAGAGAGGACAGCAGCGTAAGGCAGCGAGAAGTAACACCCCTTTACCAGATAATAGTAATTTAACTCCTGGTACACGTGCAGCTTTGACTGATGCACTGAATAGATTTGCACAAGGGCAGGTATTAACACCACAGGAACAATCCCTCATTAAGGCAAAGTTTGTTGGGGATATTTCACGGGCTCAAAATAATGCCACAGAATCATTGATATCCGAGAAGAACAATCCATTAAATCTTTCATATGAAGATAGTGGTATACTTTCATCTGTTCTCAACTTTTTGAAACGATGTGAAGATGAAACGTTCAACCGGGTAATAAGAAGTGTTAAGGGGGATTTAGTTTCACCTTCCGTGTGGATTAATATTCTTGTTAGGGCAGATGCATCGGAACCGAGTTGCGGATTGCAAATTGCAAAGAATATTGGACCTTTAGTTAGATGTATGTGCAACGATACTGCACGTGTCTTTTTCAAGAGTAACAAGCATTGGGGGCATTGTATGCTAGTTTTTGCAGAGCTGATTTACAAAATGATATTACGTCGTAATAATGTTAGGAATGAGAAAGTCGAACAGCTTCTTCAGTATGAGGGATTACTTGAATCTATTATCCAGTGGGGTTATTGGAAGGAGGAACATCGCCCTGATATCATCAAGGTACTTGGTAGTCCAATATGTGGAACTATTGTTGATATGGGGATGAGTATTGTGGGTATGTTAGTGGACGATGCCGCATCAAACAATGTATCTGCAAAAGATAAGTCGTTATTGGAGTCTATTGGAATTACATCGACCGTGTCTAGGGATTATGATTCAACATACATGGTACCATTTGTTATCGTACTAATACGTGACGTGAAGATGAAAAAGGGGAAAGGTCCTCGTAACTTTCTTCAGCCTCTCATGGAGGCAGGCGACTGTATTGACAAAGATGTAATCACAGAGATGATTGATTGGGGTATGAATCATATACATGACTATGACAGTGCTGTGTTAGTGACAAGATTATCAACTTTCATGCTTTGCCATGGATATGATGACGAAGGTGACGGCATGGAAAGTGACACCCGCATCGCCTTTGCTATTCGACAAGGTTTGATTGAGATGTGTCTGAGTTTTATCGATCGTTTCGGGGGATGTGAATCCTTTTGTGATGAGGATAAATCACTATACAATCACATCGAGACCATCTTCTATACGGTTAATGATGCTTCATTACACAGAAAGTCCCGCAAAGCAATCAGCCACAAGATGGTAGACGTTGGGGATAAGCTTCTTCATTCAAAAGAGATCGTAGACACTACAAACAACCCGAAATGTAGCGAGCTCTTAGGCTTGGTAGTATCCATACTTGATATGAATGGCTCATACTGCTGCCGTTGTAACAAGTCACTTAGTAAGACGAAAGTAATGGAATGCAATGGATGTAACAGCATGGCGTATTGCTCAAGATCATGCCAGAGGAAAGATTGGTTGAACGGTCATAGTGTCACCTGTTGTAAGGCGTACTATCCTGAGAACGTTGGTCAGTTTCAAGGGCGAGTTGTGCCTAAATCAATGCCAAATGATGAAAGAGCTGCTCAAAAGATGAAGGAACTTGAGATCAATATCAACATGATTCAGCTGAAATTGTTCCTTTATCACTCAGAGGCAATCTTGACACAAGCCACGGGTTTGGAGATTCCATTGTGTGATTCCATTGCTATGTTCAACCTACGCCAATGCCCTCCGACTATTGAGGTAAAGAAATATACCGATTGGTTTATTACATCAGCGGAACAAAGTGGGTTCGAAGAGTCTCGATCGAAAGAGAACATTACGTGCGTGTACTTTTCGAGCATCTTCTATGGAGAATTGGATGAGAATGGATATGTTCCCCGGCTCGCCATGCAAAGATTCTTCCCTCACAAGTGGCTAATGAAACAATCCGAATGAATGACTAAGTAGAGTAGAGGTGCTATGTAGTGGAAGCTTCATAACTCATAAAATGATACACTTTACTTGTTAATATCATAGCCAATCATCTATATACCTACGCTATTGTTCAATATTATCATTGGAATAACCTGCATAGTCGTCTAAGTCTAGCCATACAAAATCAGTCAAAAGTGCACATCTTATGCACAAAAGTCAATATTTGACCGTCCACAGGTGAAGTGCTGCCACAACAATCGGGCTACTACTATAGGAAAGCTCATCAAAACCTGAGCTAGTGGGTATAGACATGAGCATATTAATATAGAATTGACATATAAACTTCCCTATCCTCTGGTATCCTTTGGTATCTGCAGTAGCTCAAGTTGGTTGGACTGGCAAGGCAAAGGTTGGTTATTGTATGATATCCAAACCCTCATACCCAACATATATAGGAATAAGAAGAAGGTAGAGATAGGTTAGATATTAGTCTATATGCGTGTTGCACGGTGGCGTCGATAGCGGCTAAGTTTCTATATCAACATACATTTTCAGTAGAGAATTTCTTGTCACAAACAACATACAATTCTGTACCAACCTCTGCATTGGTTACTGCTGCTTGTGTTTCAACGGAATTATTACAACGGGATTATAATACAAAAATCTTTACCATATTAATTGCAATATATCACTGCTTATGTACGGCGGCGGTAAACTGTATAAAACATTGAATAATAATAATTTGTGGTGCACCGTGTACAGAAACATCAGATACATCTAACACTACTTCCCTCGACAGTATTGAATTATATTTGTACAATTAGTTGATGTTAATCAATATACAAGTTTTTACATACCCGCAAGCAACGCATACATTATCAGCCAGCCCCCCTAACCGGCAACTTCTTCTACACACAAGAATACAGAAATTGATATTGGTTTACTTTTACTCCGAAGGGGAACATATACAACTAATATTTTTAATCAATATTATGGTAGTATCATCTAAAAAGAAGAAGAGAGGACAGCAGCGCAAGGTTGCTAAAAATGAGAATGCTGCAGCTAAGGCTATACTGGGTGCTGCATTTCTTTCTTGTCCGGGTGAAAGGAAAGTAAACTCCCAGGAGGATGTTGATAATCTCGTTGCAAAGTTATCAAGGGATATTGAGAAGGGTAACGATGCCGCGACACGATCAATATTTGACTCCGATTTACACCAATTAAACCCTCGAATACAACATGAATTGAGCACGAGGGTAATGCCAGACGTACTCAACTTTCTCGGGAGGTGTGAGGATGAAACATTTGCTAGAGTTTTGTCTAGTGTAGGAGGAGATATGGGTAAGAAATTGAAGACCCCGTCGACATGGATTATGGTTGTGAAATCATTTGATAAAAGTCTTCGGCTTCAGATTGCTGAGAGTATCGGTCGATTAGTTAGATGCATGTGCAATGATACGGAACGCATGTTCTTCAAAAGTAACAAACACTGGAGAGATGGGATTATGCCCTTTGTGCTTCTAATATGCAGGATGATCGATGCATCAATTGATAAGGAGGTAGTAGATACGCTTCTAAATCATGATGGCTTGCTTTCATCTATTGTTCAGTGGGAATATTGGAGCGAAGAATACCGACCTGATCTCGTAGAGGAACTTGGTGCTGATACGTGTGCACATATCGTGTCTATTGGGAGGGATACTATTAGAATGCTAGTTACCCACGCTGATGCCGATGCTGCATCTATTCGAGGTAGGGATTTGTTGGAGGCTATTGGAACTTTACCAATTGTATCCAAAGTTTATGATCCCAACTGTATGATCTCATTTGTTGTTGGGTTGATACGTGATGTGAAGAAGGAGGGTATCGTACCATCCGAGGGCTGCATCATCTCCGTTCTCCAGCCTCTCATGTACGAAGGTGACTGTATCGATAATGATGTAATTGCAGAGTTCATTGATTTAGGGATGAACTATGTTTATGATTATGGCAGTGCAGAGATAGTGGCAGAATTATCACAATGTATGCTTTGCAAGGGAGGTATACCAAGTGATACTCGAATCGCTTTTGCTCTCCGCTCTGGGTTAGTAGAAATGTGTTTGGATTTTATCGAACGTTTTGGTACTGGATTGGTATTCGTCAATTTTCTCAAGCGTTTTGGTAGTGGAGGGTTAGTCCATACCGATGCACCGAATCTCTTCCATCAACATATTGAGCAAATCTTCACGAACATTCATAAAATTGTATTACATCAGAAGACTGCCAAGGCTGTTAGGAGTAAGAGGAGAAGTATTGAGGAGGAGCTAGCCCGTTTGGATCAGAATACAAATGTCACAACCAATGCCCAAAGCAAGAAGTTATTAGGTATGGTTCGATCGATCATTGATATGAGTGGATCGTACTGCTGCCGCTGTAACAAATCACTTACCAAAACTGAAGTGAAGCAGTGTAATGGATGTAGTTGTATGGTATATTGCTCAAGAGCTTGTCAAAAAGAAGATTGGTTAGACGGGCATAGCGTTACCTGCTGCAAGTCATTTACTCATAAGGAAGCAGGTCACTTTCAAGGGAGGATTCTTCCCGCAGAGGCGCCAGATAATGAACGGGATGCTAGAAAGATTGACGAACTGGAGAAGAATATCACAATGATTCAGCTCAAGCTCTTTCTTGATCATTCGGAGACAATCCTGAGCCAAGCAAAGGCATTGGATCTACCTTTGTGTGACTGCGTTATAAAGATTGATTTACGGCATTACCCTCCTAGGGTTGGGACAAAATGTTACACGGAATTCTTTCAAACAGACACCGAGCATCTGTTGGGGTTTGAAATGAGTAGATCAGAAGATAATATCACGTGCATCTACGCATCATCGTTGTACATTGGAGGGTCTGAAGAACGATTAGCTTTGCAAAGATTCTTCCCCCACGAGTGGCTAATGAAACAAACCGAATCAGAATCAGTGGCAGTGGCGACTACTGATTGAAGTGGTGCCACTACATAGCATTCATAACTCATAAATCGATACACTTTTCTTGTCATTATCATATCCAATCATCTACATACCTACGCTATTAAACAGTACTTGGTACATACTACTTGGGCATAAACTGCAAAGCTCTCATCAAAGTCAAAATCAAAAAGTGCACATCATATGCACAAAATTGCAATTCGAACAAAAACAAGAAGTCTCCGCTCCTATCCGACACTTACAGTTCTCCATAGCAGTAATCATTATACACAACAACACATATAAGTAGAGATGAGCACGGATTGCACTGGATGGGGCATAGATGTATGCGGCTCAAGGAAAGAAGTGACATTGGTGTGTCGTATCTTATGTCACATCAAATTGGGTGGCCATGCTCAACACACCCCAACCGGCACTCAGGGGTTAATCTTAGGGTTAATTTGAGACGCCTTGAAAAACACTCTTTTATTTTTATTTGCCTAAGTCGAAAAATCTTTCATATATAACCATATATGACATACTGCATCATGAAGAACACATTTTCATATGTATAGATATACAACAATTTTTTTTTCATATGTATAGATATATGAATTTCATATATGTACATATATGACAATTTGCGTTTCATATGTCTTGATATATGCAACAATATTCATTGATATGTTTCTGTATTTTCATATGTGTAGATATATGAAATTTCATATGTATAGATATATGATTTTATTTCATATATATACATATATGCAATATTTTCAGACTTAGAGAAATAAAAAAAGCAAGTCAATCACCAACATCAGTAAGACATGCATCTGCATTTGGGGAGGCATCTCACAGTAACCCTAATATTAACCCCTGAGTGCCGGTTGGGGTGTGTTGAGCATGGCCACCCCTTTTTGAGAGGAGGCAACAGATAATCGATAGTACATGCCGTACATAGGTATGGATACACAACAATGGGAGAAATGAATGTAATAACAGCAGTACCAACAACACCAACCCATAATAACAACGGCGATGATAGTTACAATGATTTCTTAAACATTGCAAATTGCAATACAAACAACGACGATGACTTTATCGACAATGCCCCAGTTGCCAATCAAATGTTGAGCAGTATAACAACAAAAAGCCCAACCAGGAAGCAACCTAGTAAGATGGCAGTGGAAACATATCATGGCGAGACACGGCCAACATTTGATGAATTACAGAGTATTGAACGGCATAGACGAGAGATTTTATTAAGGGTGAGTTTTCATTTTGTGTAACGGATATTGCGTATTGCAATGGGTGGCTAGCCTCTATTGTGAGTGGGGATAAAGTTTATTGTATAATGGTACATTTATATACATAGTATACTGTGTTTGTCGGCGGTGGCGTTTAGTATGTGCTGTTTATGCCGTTTTAATTTTGATGCACCTTCTCATGCTCATATATCATATTATGCACAACATCTATCTCCAATACACAATTAATAGCCCGAATTACCATTCTGGCGCATCCTATTATTCTGGAGCGGTACCTGTTTAAAAGAAATCTCTACAGATCTATTAGTATGGACAACAATGGGTATATACATCGGTATACGAATCTACGCCAATGTAATTTCATACGTACCTGAGGAAGTAGATGTAATGTCTAAAACAAACGTTGGTATATTGGGTGGTTTCCTATCGTTCTTTTTAGTATTATTTGTTAATCAGACCAATGGACGGTTTTTGGAAATGTATGGATTTTCTAAGGCGTGTAGTGGTAGGATTCAGGATGTGGCTGGATTGGCACGGGTGCAATTGCCTAAGGAGAGTGCTGATAAGTTGGTTAAGCATTTCAATGCAGCACAGATTGCTGGATATGTTGGACTGAATGCAATTGGGTGAGTGGTTTGTTTTTATTTGAAGAGTGTATGGTTATTTTGGGATTGTGTTAGCTTAGTATGACATGGGGAATAGAGAGATGATAGGAATATGTGGGGTTTATGGGGAGTGTTGGTTAGATGGGATTCGATAGGAGATAGAGTCGTTTGTTCTTTGTTGAGATGAGGGGCTAGAGAGGGTTAGATGTGGGGTGCGGCGGTATCATCTCATGTTCAAATTACACAATATGCTCACATCTTATGTTCATATTAAACAATATGCTCACATCTTATGCTCAACTTTTACCCCAACACGCTACAGACAAGGCTCACCATATTCCAAGGCACACTTCTTTGACGTTTACAACAAGGAACATCAGTTATTAACACCCGCTGAAATGGAGGAATTAAGTCATCATGATATGGATAATAGTGGATTGTGTATGAAGGAGTTATGTACTTGGTGCCAAGAGGATGTCGTCGAGGCACGTAAGGCTGGATATTTGGATAGTTATCAAGAGAAGTTAATGCATGATCGTATCTTGGCATTCAGGGCCGCCATGGATGGCATGTATGATTGTAAGTAGTCATTGGGGTTATTGTGTGCATATGATGTGCATACTTGTCCTCTGTACACGACGTTCATATCTAATATGCCCACTTCTCGTATCTCTATCCTATTCTCCTCCTTTTCAATACAGACACTGATCAACCTCCGTAAGTGCTGCTTGTATCTTTTGGTGCATAAGATGTGTACATCCTTTGTATCACGAAGTTCTCATGCCATCTTTAACATTCCCTTCTCCAATACAGACACTTCTTTTATATCCACTTTTTGGTATTGTTAAGTGCCTTGTACTTGCCATTGTTTGCTATTGATACGGCATACGCCGCCGGTTGGGGAGAGGAGACTTACATTGGATTAGACGTACTTAATGGAGTTATTGTGTTTTTACAGTGCATCTTCGTGGTTGGATTGAGGAGCCTTGGTACAAAGATGATCGTAAGTGCTACTTATGTCTTTTTGTGCATATGGTGTGTAAATCCTTTGTATCACGAAGTTCACATCTCACGATATCCCTTCTTCTCCAATACAGGATCCATACGGTGACGACCTTGAGGATTTGAGTGTGATCAACTATGTCGAAGGTACGTTGGAGATTTGCAGTACCATTATGAACTCGAAGCAGCCATCCAAGAGGTCCACAAAGTCAATGACGAGTCCTTAGAAAGGTAGAGGGGTTACATGGTGATGAGAAAAGAAGAAGAGGGGAAGTGGCTTGTAATCTAAATAGGGCGTGTCATATGATAATATGCCGAGATGCAAGGTTATATGTTATTTAGAAGAATGAATATTGTGCGCATCTTAAGCGGTGCATGCAAGAAGTAAACATTAGTACACGAAAAGATAATCGAGTAAAGTGTAACATTATGAGTTATAAATGTACATACATAATTCTATGCATATGCCGATTCACTTTGTTTCTTCAGCCACTCATGGGGGAAGAACCGCTGCATAGCTAATTTTTCTTCCACTTCCCCAATGTAGATATTTGAATGGTAAACACACATGATATAATCTTTTGATCTGCTCTTTTCAAACCCTTCAATGAGATATTCTGCATTGAAAGAATCCTTATATTCCATTACGTTCAGTGTAGGAGGGCAGTGGCGCAGGTCGAAATGAACAACACAATCATATAAAGGTATATCCTTGGCGTGTACGAGGATAGTTTCTGAATGATCAAGAAATAACTTCAGATGAATCGTATTCATATTGATCTCTACTTCCTTCAGTTTGGCAGCGGCTCTTTCATCTGATGGTACCCTCTCTGGTATGTACCTGCCTTGAAATTGACCAGCATGCTCAATAATGGGTGAACGACAACAGGTGATACTATGGCCATTCAACCAATCATCCCTTTGACAAGCTCTCGAGCAGTATGTCATACGACCACAACCATTGCACAGTAGCGCTTCCGTCTTTCTAAGTGACTTGTTACATCGGCAGCAGTATGAGCCACTAACACCAAGTATGGACCTAACCATATCTAATAACTTCTCACTTTGGGCGTTGCTTGTAATACCTGAATTCTGTTCCAAGCGTACCAACCGTTCCTCAATTACGGTCTTCTTACTTCTGATTGCCCTTGCAGTCTTTTGATGTAATGATATAGTATGAACAGTACTGAAGATAAACTTTATCGAGTTGTACATATATTCTTTGATCTCCGTACTCCCAAATCGTTCAATAAAACCCAAATACATCTCGATTACTCCAGTACGGATAGCAAAAGCGACACGTGTATCATTTGGGAGATCATTTTGTTGGCTTCTGACCAACATGGCAAGCGATGCCGTTGCCGCATATTCGACCTTTCCGTAATGGGATGAATAGTTTGTCCCAAGATCAATTATCTCAGTAATAACGTCTTTGTCCACACAGTCTGCATCTCTAATTAGACGACTAAGAATTTCACTTTCCTGCCCGTCAGTTTGAGTCTTCTTTAATCGACGTGCTAATTCAGCCGTATACGATACCGTGCAGCTTGGATCATACTCTTTGCTTATGACAGGTGTAGCACCGATGTTCTTCAATAACCGGATTCTGCTTTCGTCTTCCATATTATCATTAGTGCTAAGAGGCCCATGATTTCCCAACTTGTTCTACTAAGACCCATAATACAGCCCATACTACCTTTAGTAATAGTTTCGTACCTTAGCTCCTTGACAATATCAGGACGATATTCCCTCAAGAAGCCCATTTGAATGATAAGTAGACCTTCATGATTTAGAAGTGCCTCGACTATTTTCATACTCCCTAACTGTTTCTCTCGAAGTTCAATAACATTTAAATTTAAAACCAAGTACACAAACACTGCAATGCCTTGTCTCCAATGCTTGTTATTTTTGAAGAAGAGACGCTCCGTGTCATTAACCATACACCTAACCAATGGGCCAATACTCTGAGCAATTTGTAACTTGCAACTTGGTTCATGGAGGCTCCCCATTGAAATAATATGGATCCACGATGTAGGAGACTTTAGATCTCCCCCTACACTGCTCATTACTTGATCAAATGTCTCATCCTCACACCTATTTAGAAACTCTAATACTACTGATAATACACCACTATGTTCATACGAAAACTCATCACGTAATGAAATATTGCCCACACTAGAAGCGGGTACTAATTTTTTCGTGGCTTTATTATCACCTGATCTTACTTTTGCAACAATCTTCGAGCTATAGTCACCACCACCGCCACCGCCACTACCAACACCACCACTACTAGATCCTTCAGCAGCGGCAGATAATGCCTTCTTTGCTGCCTTACGCTGCTGCCCTTTCTTCTTAGATGATCCCATAATAACGTTTCAATTTCTACACTTTTTATACTATTTTATGCAATTGCAATATCAGCCCCAAGAGATGGTTAGTTGCCGTGTGTATATACACTGGGGTACATTGAATACCTAATATTGGGTATATATGCTTGAACTATGATGGTTACGTGTGTGCTTCAATACCTTTGTAATGTAGTGTATAGTACTTGTACTTGAGGCTGAGGTGTATTGAAAATGGTGCACCCCAAATAAAATGTTTATTCAGTTTGCCGCCGCCGTATGTAAGTAGTGTTATATTATACTGCAATTTAATATGGTAGTACTTTAATTATAATCATTCCGTTTTGCTGCTTATGCGGTAGATGTAACCAATGTAGAGTAGGTGCAACGTAATTTGGATTGTTGTTGTTGTTGCTATGAGGCAAAATTCTTAGAATGAAAAGGTTGATAATTCTAAATAAATAAGCCGCCTTATCGACGCCGCCGCCGAACACGCCTAAGTCTTCTCCACCTTCTTATTGTTCCTATATACGGAGGTTTGTTGAGGGTTAGATGTACGATTTACGATACACAGCAACAGACAAAAGAATAATTTGTTCACCCACGGACCTGTCAGCCAAGGGCCAAGTTAGCAAATCAGGATACCAATCGGCCAGCGTGAGCTAGCGAGAGCTAGTGCACTATCAAAGGGTAAATCCGATTACTATGCCAATTCTATATCTATATGCTAATAGCATACCCACTAGCTCAGCCAATAATGATCTTTTCAATGGTGGTAGTCCGGAAGACGTGGTTGTACTTCTCTTTGTGCTGTGGACTGTCAAAGTTGACTCCTTAACTCTTTGTGCATAAGATATGCACTTTTTGATCTTATCAGCGGTGTAGGACTCTATGTTAAAGTACGTTATACGAGTTGAAAAGTACTACTTTGATTTATAATTCATTTGTTTTGTTTCATAATCCACTCATGAGGGAACAATCTCTGTATAGCTACACAATCTTTCAGTTCCCCGCTATAAATCTGTGAATAGTAAACACAGATGATATTGTCTCTTGATCGACTATCCACGAACCCCAACATTTGTTCATCGAAATTATCATAAAATTCAGTATATTTCTTTACCTCAATAGTCGGAGGGCAGTGGCGTAGCTCAAACTTCACAATACAATCATATAAAGGAATGTCCAACGAGCTAGCTTGGCTCAAGATAGTTTCCGAATGATCAAGGAAGAGTTTCAGCTGGATCATATTGATATTGATTTCAATCTCATGCAGTTTAGCAGCAGCTCTGGCGTTATCTAAAATAGGAATAACTGTACCTTGGAATTGACCAGATTTATCATCGGTAAATTGCGTGCAGCATGATAGTTTGTGGCCATTAAGCCAATCATCCCTCTGACATTCACTTGAGCAATAGGTCATACAGCCACAGCCATTGCATAGTTTCACCTCTGTTCTACTCAGTGACTTGTTACAACGGCAGCAGTATGACCCATTCATATCTAGAATAGATCTAACCATTTCCAATAACTTCTTGCTTTCTGACTTGTTTGTTATGTGTACTTGCATCAACTTCTCCACAATACTTCCCTTCTGATGTCTAATAGCCTTTGCTGTCTTTTGATGTAATGACACCTTACTAATACTTTTAAAAATAGATCTAATGAGACCATGCATGGATAATAATTCATCGCTTTTGAAAGACTCGTGCTTCTCAAATTGTTCAATGAATCCTAAGCACATCTCAATCAGACCAGCACGGATGGCAGTGGCGATACGGGTATCACTTGGGCTATCTGCATTTAAACGAAGCTCATTCTCGATAGTGCCTTGCGTCATCCTAAAGGATAGTACTGTCACATTTAACGCAAATGTGTACTTCGGTGCATAGTTGAGGCCCAAATCAATCATGTCTGTGATTATCGACACACCATGAAGAATGAGGCTTTGAATAATGCTAAAGAGAGTATCTCGTCTACTCTCCTCCTCGGTTGTTAATGGACGTGCCATTTCAGCCACGGCATGAAGTCCACGTACTAATCCGTACGTATACGATACCATACAGCTGGTATTGTACTCCTTACTGATAACAGATGCAGTTCCAATTGTATCCAATAATTGATATTTACTTTCTTTTTCAAGTAATTCCGTTCCATCTATTAGCCACTCTACCATACCTGTAGCATTATTACAAATTTTAGCAATAACATTAACGGTAATTCCTTCTGACTTTAGCTCCTTAACAATATCAGGCCGGTGATCCTTCCAACACCCCCATTGGACGATAGATGTAAGTAATCCCTCATGTTGTAGAAGTGCCTCAACAATAACTTTCTTGTCCTCGTAGACATTGTATTCTGTAACATTCGTAATCAGATTGACAAACGACACAATCCCCTGTTTCCAGTGCTTATTACTCTTAAACAATTGACGTTCAGTATCATTGCACATACACCTAACTAATGGGCTAATGTTCTCAACAATCTGCAATGTACAACCTGGTTCAGCAATGCAGGCACTTACAAGGATATCAATCCATGACGCTGGAGACTTTAAATCTCCACCTACACTACTCACTACTTGATGAAACGTATCATCCTCACACCAATTCAGAAAGTCTAATACGATTGACAATATACCAGATTGTTCATATGAAAGGTTTCTAAATCCACGTTCTGCCAACATTTCAGCAGCACGGAACCGATTGAATTGGCTGGTGAAACTTAATTTCTTTGTGGCATAATTGTTACCCCTTCTAACTTTTGCAACTATCTTTGAGTTGCTGCCACCACTAATGGCATCCCCACTACTAACACTACTATTAATAATACTTGATGCCATTGTTTCAGCAGACTGTGCCCTCTTTGCCGCAGCCTTACGCTGTTGTCCTTTCTTCTTAGATGATCCCATTATATTATTGTTAGCCAATTTCCAATATAAACAGTTGATATTGCGTCGATATATACGAAGCACCTTGCGAGTATAACAAATGTTTGTATATTGATTAACAGTAACTTATTGTATAATATACTTCAATAGCGTGGTAGGAAATAGTATTAGTGCGTGCCAATATGTATCAAATGAAGTCTAATGAGCTGCTATAGGATGGTCGATGGTGCACCACAAATTATTTATCATCCACTGTTTTATCAGTTTACCGCGGCCGTATGTATGTACTGTAATTTATATTGCAATTTAATATGGGACTTTTAGTATAATAATACCGTTGCATTGTTCATGCGGTAGCAGTCGATTAGGTAGGTGCACTTAATTCTGTAAAGAGTTGCAATGATGGCAAAATTTATCTGAATGTTGCAGAATGTTGATTGATAATTCTAAAACTTCTTAGCCGCCTGTCGACGCCTCCGATCAAAGAACCAATAGACTATTACTTAAACTATCTCTACCTTTTTCTTATTCCAATATATGTTGGGTTGAGGGTAGATATTCATATATGTACAACAACAGACAAAAAGACAACAACCCTTTAAAATATAATGGCTATGAAGGATACCAAGGATACACCATCCCCTCTTGCATGTCAGCCTCAACAGTATGTCAATTCTATGTATGTTTATCATGCTTATAGTTACCCATTGGCTCAGTTTTTGATTATCTTTCCAATGATGATAGTCCGGAAGACGTGGACAACTACTCGTTATGATACGGATGGTCAAAGTTGACACTTTTTGTGCATAAGATGTGCCACTTTTTTACTCTTCGGTGGAAGATATATATGGTTAGGGTTTGGACGTGAAAGGATAATGATTAAACTGAATTGTTATATGAATTATATAGTACTGTACTGGATGATTCATTTGTTTATCAGCCGCGCCGGGTAGAGCTTTTGCATTTTGAACAAAGATTCATTCAAACCCCTCATACTCATACTCAAAGGAAAATAGTAGAAACATGTGATATTCTTTTCTGATCGTGTCTCTCTGAATCCATTGCATATTTCTAAAGAAGTTCTGTAATAGTCAGAATAGTTCAATACAGCCATGCTAGCAGGGCACTCACGTAGGTCAAACACAACAACACAATCATGTAAAGGAAGATTCAGCTCCTTGGCTTGACTCAGGATTGTATCCGAATTGTCAACTAGTAGTTTCAGTTGAATCATAGAGGAGTTGATCTCCAGCTCCTTGAATTTGGCAGCCGCCCGCTGATCATCTGGTGTTGCTGGTATGATCCTGCCTTGAAACTGTCCAGCCGTTTCATTGGTAAATGACTTGCAGCATGCTAACTTGTGGCCACCATTCAACCAATCATCCCTCTGGCAAGCTTTTGAGCAGTACGTCATGCGGTGGCAGCCATTGCATTGCTTCACCTCTGTTCTGGTAAGCGACTTGTTACACCGGCAGCAGTTTGCACCATTCATATTAACAATAAATCTGACCATATCTAATAACTTCTTGCACTTTGGATTGTTTGTGGTGCTAGTGTTTTGTCCCAAGCGGACTAACGTCTCTTTAATGCTACTTCTCTTGTGGCTGATTGCTTTCCAAGTCTTCTCTTGGAATGAGACATCATTAATCATTGAGATAACACGATGCATAAACAGGATGGATGCACCATCATCACCCTTAAAAGTTTCATCTTCACTCCCAAATTGTTCAGCGAGCCTCAAGCACATCTCAATCAGCCCAGTACGAACAGCAAAGGCAGCTCGAGTATCATTTGGTTCCATCTTATCCACTGATAATTCAATACAAATCATAGTTGATAATAATCTTGTAAACTCCTCAGCTTTCTCAACATCATGATCGTAGTTTGCCCCCCAATCAATCATCTCTCTAATGACGCCCTTGTCAACACAGCCTGCTTCATTGATGAGAACTGCGAGGGTGTCTAAACAAGTTGTCGACCCTCGTTCTCTCTTTGCTAGGTGGATCAACCCTTCCGTATACGATACCATACAATTTGGATCATATTCTTTGTTGATAATCGGAGTAGTGCCAAGCATCAGTAATCTATCCTTGCCATCTGTTGTTACTGATCTACGTGCTCTATTGTGAGCATCCCTCACTAAAATCTTCGCTATAATTCGTCCCGAGTCGACAATATTTGTCACCTCCGATAGCTCATTTAGAATATCAAAACGATATTCATACCAGAAACCCCACTGAATAATAGATGTAAGTAATCCCTCATGTTGAAGAAGAGCATCGACTACTTTCTTGTCTAAATCATTCCAATTTGGTGCATGCACCATCTTGCCAATTAGTTGAGAAAATCTAACAATACCTTCCACCCAATGTTTGTTACTTTTGAAGAATAGACGTGTCATATCGTTGCATATACAACTAACCAATGGGCCGATATTCTCGGCAATTTTTAACTTGCAACTTGGTTCTAATTCAACTGCTCTCACGAGGACACCGATCCACATCGATGGTGACTCTAAATCCCCGCCTACATTAGATACTAGGTTACCATTTGGGGTGAACAGATTCCCTTTAGCACCGGCCATAACCATATCAAATGTTTCATGTTCACATCTCCCTAAAAAGTTTAACACAGTTGAAACTATACCACTTTGAACTAACGATATATTGGGCCTACCTGGCACAAGATCTTCGTCTATTAAATCTACCATCACGTCCGTGATAGCCGCATCACCCTTCTCCACAAACAGAGCAGCTAATTTCTGGAACTGAGGATGGATATATGCCCCATCTGGTGCTTTGATCATAGTGAGCTCGTTTGTCTTTCGGTGTTGATAGCACTCATACCTTGTATCATCAGAATCAAGCAAACTCTTTGCAGCCTTACGCTGTTTCCCCCTCTTCTTCTTACCCTGTCCCATACTTGTTGTTTCTATATACTAAGTACCCAGGCTAATAAATAAAACCCCAGCTAAAAACTATAATACTAATAATTTGTTTTGTTGTCAGTATAAACTGTAAATTTGGGATAATATTGAATAATGATTAATAACCAATAACGTACCAAACCAATAATGTTTTTGTGTGTATTCGTATATAAAGAGTAATAGTGTATTATATGTTTCTTTGAAATGGTGCACCACAAAGACAAAAAAGAAGTTTTATATAGTTTGCCACTGCCGATACGTTATGTCGTATTGCAATTGATATAGTAGAGCTTTTAGTATTATAATTCCGTTTTATTGCAGGTATGTGGCGAAGAAATAATTGGTGTGCAAAGTAAATTAGTTCGTAATTTGCAGTTGTGTTTATGTTCAAACTATATCTACTTCTTCTTGTTCCGTCTGTTAGAAGGAGCTATTGTACAATTAACCACTACTAATACCACCACCACATCTCACCACATATTGTTTGATTGACAATTGAGTTTGTGTGAAAACTCATTTTATGTGGGAGAACTCCTTTTTGGGAAGAATGATGAAGAAGAGACAAACAGCAAGTGGTTGAATGCACCTATTCTATTCTTGTCTATAATATACTAATGGTATACCCACTAGCTCAGGTTTTGGTTATCTTTCCGATAGTAGTAGTCCGGTGGTTGTGTTAGTACTACTCTTTAAGTGTAGAGTCACTACTCTTTATGATATGGTCGGTCAAAGGTGTAAATACAAATTTTGTGCATAAGATGTGCACTTTTAGATCTTAAGCGGTAAAGTTAGTGGTAGACGTGAGATGATAATGAGTGAAGTGCAGCGCTAATTTGTATTATAAAGTACTACATATATGATTCATTTGTTCTGTTTTGTCAGCCACTCATGAGGAAAGAATCGCTGCATATAAAGAAAAGGAGCCTCGCCCGTTTCTTTATCCAATTCCCCATTGAATATGGATGAAATGTAACCGCATGCGACATTCTCTTTTGACCGAGTCTCTTCAAAGCTTTTCCTTTCTTCGGGAGTATCATAAACATCAGTATATTCATACGTCGTAATCGCATGAGGACAATGACGCAGGTCAAACTCTACAACACAATCATACAAAGGTGTGCCTAACGATCTTGCTTGGGTAAGGATTGTCTCTGAGTGGTCAAGAAGCAGTTTCAGGTGAATCATTGTCTGGTTCTTCTCAAGTTCTTCCAACTTCCTAGCGGCTCTCTCCTCTAGTGCTGCCTCTTTTCGAATAATCCGGCCTTGAAACTGACCAATATTTCCATATGTACACGACTTATTGCAAGTAACACTATGACCATTCAACCAATCTTCTTTCTGACAGGCTTTGGAGCAGTACACCATACAGCCACAACCATTGCATTGCTTAACTTCTGTCTTACTCAGAGCTTTGTTACACCGGCAGCAGTATGACCCATTGAGACTCAGGATAGATCTGACCATATCTAATAATCCCTTGCACTTGGTATTCTTTGCTGTGTATAACGTCCCCTCCGAATTAATGAGACATGACATAACATTCGTACTTCTCTTTACACTCTCAATAGCTTTGGAAGATTTTTTGTGCAACGAGACCTTATTAACATTTTGAAAAATGCCTTCAATAATATCACACATATCACATTCGTCCAGAAACTCTTTATCAACAACAAATAACGGGAAGCAATAACGTTCAATGAACCACAAACACATCTCGATCAACCCAGTACGAATGGCAAAAGCGACACGTGTATCATTTGGTTCATTGTCCTTATCAACTATACACTTCAAGGATAGTAAAGCCACACTTAAAGCACATTCGTAATCAGATGTATAGTTTGTTCCAAGATCAATCACCTCAGTAATGACGCCTTTGTCAACACAGTCTGCCTCTCTAACAAGGCGTTGAGTTACGTCGAAAATGCCTTTTCTTTGTCTTTCTTCTATAAGCTTTAATCGACGTACTACTCCAGCAACGCTTGAGATCATACATGTAGAATCATACTCTTTGTTCATAACGGGTGTGGTGCCGATAATGTCTAATAGCTGGGGCCTACTTTCTCCTTCCATTTCATTTACTAACATCACCATAAGTACCCTACTAGCTGTAACAATGCCAGCAATATGCATGCCTTCCGACTTTAGCTCCTTCACAATATCAGGGCGATATTCCAACCAGAATCCCATTTGAACGATAGATCTGAGTAAACCTTCGTGCTGTAGAAGTGCCTCAACAATTTGTATATTCTCTATCACTCGTCCATCTTTCTCCTGACGTTGAGTAATATTTGAAACTAGATTGACGAATGCCACAATTCCCTGTTTCCAAAGCCTATTACTCTTAAAGAATAGACGTTCGGTATCATTGACCATACACCTAACCAATGGGCCAATATTCTCGGCAATTTGTAACTTGCAACTCGGTTCACTATAGTTATTATAGCACCCTTTTGCAAGGATTTTTATCCACACTGAAGGACACTTTAAATCCCCACCCACACTAGACAGTACTTGCTGAAATGTCTCATCTTCGCATCTATTCAAAAACTCTAATACTACTGATAATACACCACTATCTTCTAATGAAACGCTCGCCATCTGGAAATACCTTTCTGGAAACTCAGAAAGTAATTTCTTTGTGGTTTTGTTATCACCCGACCTAATTTTAGCAAGAGATTTACAGTTAATGCCGCCAACACTACCACTATTAATACCACTAGTAACCCCAATATCTGTAGACAATGCCTTCTTTGCCGCAGCCTTACGCTGCTGCCCTTTCTTCTTAGATGATGCTCCCATAATTTGACGCTTTATTTTCTAAACTTTTTATTTTGCAAGTCAGCTAAATGATGGTTGCCGTGTATAACAAATGGTTGTATATTGATTAATAGTAACTAATTGTATATATAATACTTCAATACCGTCGTAGCGATAATAGTATTAGAGAGTACCAATATGAACTGTTCTGTTATGGTGCACCACAAATTATTATCAAAATGTTTTATAACAGTTTACCACCGCCGTTGTATGTGGCGATATATTGTGTATTGCAATTTAATTCGTAGAACTTTTAGTATAATAATTCCGTTCTATTGGGTAGGTGCGCAGCTTAAATCCGATATGATAGGTGCAGCTTATTTCTGTGTAGTGTGTTGCAAAAGTTGCAAAGTAAATTAGTATATGGTGTATTTATGCATTTTACCGCCGCTGTTTTGTATTGCAATATGTAGAGTACAACTTGTAGTATAATAATTCCGTTGTATTGGGTAGGTGCAGCTTAAATCCGATATGATGGGTGCAGCTTATTTCTGTATGGTAGCGTGTGTTGCAAAAAGTTGCAAATAAATTAGTATATTGCAAATTACAAAGATAGATGCGGCCTATCATCGCCGCCGCTTTACAACATACCTAAATTATATAAACGATCTCTACCTTCTCCTTGTTCCTGTACGTCAGTTAGGAGGAGTAATACATCACCACCTCTGCAGCCTGCTTTTCTATTGTTTGAGTTTGTGTTGAAAACTTTCATTTTATTGGGAGAACTCCTTTTGGGAAGGAATGAAAGAGAGCTCCGCCAAGAAATGAAGCAAAAGTAAAGTCGTGGTATCAGTATACACTGTTAATATGCTCATGGTGTACCCACTAGCTTAGTTTTTAATGATATTTCCAATGTTGATAGTCCGGTAGACTTTGTCGTACTTCTCTTTATGCTTGGTCTCAAATTTGACTTTTTGTGCATAAGATGTGTACTTTTTGATTTTGATCCATAAGATGTGTACTTTTTGATCTAGCGGTGTAGGTGATACGATAGATAGTATATGAATGAGTAAATTATATCGTTTATGAGTTATGAAGTGTTCTGCTTCTATGATTCAACTCTGTTTCTTCAGCCACTCATAGGAGAAGATTCTTGAATGGCTATCTCTTCTTCCAACTTGTCTAACCCTTGCCTTTGACTTATCTCCCTCCAGCTTTTCTCTAGCTTTCCTTTGATATTAGCCACTCATGGGGGAACAATCTTTGCAAAGGGATCTTATCGTATTTATCCTCACACCTACCCAATTCCCCAATAAGGATTTCAGAATAGTAAACACATGTGATATTCTCCTCTGATCTGCTCTTTTCAAAGCCTTCCAACAGCTCATTGATGCTGTAATAATCGGTATATTTCAAAACACTAATCTGCATAGGACAATAACTCAAGTCAAACACAACGGCACAATCGCATAAATCCAAGTCCAAGGAAATCGCTTTGTTCAGTATTTTCTCAGCATTATCGAGAAATAGTTTCAGCTGAATCTTTGTAATATTGGTTTCAAGCTCACCAAGCTTAGCGGCTTCTCTCTCATTTTTCGGTACGAATAGCTTATTAATTACTGGTAGAAGTCGGCCTTGAAATTGACCTACTTTCTCATCAGTATAATGCTGATTACAGGTCATATTGTGGCCATTCAGCCAGTCTTCTTTTTGACAAGCTCTTGAGCAATACGTCATATGATTGCATCCATTGCACTGCTTCGCCTCTGTTTTGCTGAGTAATTTGTTACACCAGCAGCAGTATGTACCATTGAGATCAAGAATCGACCCGACCATGTCTAATAATAACCGGTTACAGTCATCCTCATCATCGTTCATATCATTCGTAATACCAGCTACTGCCCTTTCAACTTTGCTCTTCCTCTCCATCCGAGCCAACACCCTCTCAATATCTATCCTCTTACTCTTGATAGCCTTTGCGGTCTTCTGATGTAAGGAGACAGTGTTTATTCGGGTGAAGATATTCTTCAAGACACAGGAAAACGAGTGCTCGACATCTCCAAAGGATTCATCTCTTCCATATCGACCAATGAGCCCCAAGCACATCTCAATCAAACCAGAACGGATGGCGAAAGCAACTCGAGTGTCACTTTCCTTGAGACAATAACCGGATAAACCTGCTACGACTGCAGCACTATCGTAATCGGATGCAAAGTTTAGTCCGAAATCAATAATCTCTGTGATGACGCCTTTGTCAACACAGTCTATATCTGTGACAAGAACCTGAAGAATCAACAAGTCATGAAACAGGTTATCGCCTTTCGCCTCCTTTGTACAGTGTATGAAACCCTCATTAAATGAGGTCATACACATTTGATCGTACTCTCTACTAACAATAGGCGTCGTTCCGATAGACCACATAAGTTGGTTGCATTCTGCTGTTAACTTACCCCTCCATGAGTATGTATCTTTCACTAACATACCCACGATACTCTTCCCCATCTCAGTAATGACTGTACACTCTTCTACACCCAACACCTCCACAATATCAGGCCGATGATCCTTCCAAAAACCCCACTGCACAATAGATGGAAGTAGCCCTTCATTTTGTAGAAGATTGTTAGGCTACCTCCCTGTCTGTATTCTTCATTGATTTGCTAATTGTATTGCCAATTAGCCTAACAAATGATTCAATTCCCTCCCTCCAGTGCTTATTACTATTGAAGAAGAACCGTGTCATATCATTGCACATGCACTTAACTAATGGACCAATATTCTCTACAATCTGCATCAAACAATTCGGTTCTAATTCTTCAGCCCTAGAAAGAACTCTAATCCATCTAGATGGAGTATCCATGTTTCCTCCAACATGTACAATTGTCCCGTTGGAAGCAAGTACATCTCCCTTAGCATCAGTCATAACTCCATCGAACGTCTCATGTTCACAGCTACTCAAAAAGTCCAGTACAGATGAAAGTATACCACTTTTAACCAATGGAATGTTTGGCCGAGTAATACCATCGTATTCATATGATGAGGTTAATTCTTCCATTGCCACCGTGATACCCCCATCACCCCTTTGTACATATAAAGCAGCTAGCTTGTGATGCTCTGGAAGGAAGTATGTGTCACCACGTTCAGTAGTTATGAAAGACAATTGTTTCGATGGGTGAATGCATGTAAAGAAATTAGTATCAAGAGTGTCTTGTGAGGTACTACTAGCCGCTGCGGTCTGCTGTTTTGCAGCCTTACGCTGCTTTCCCCTGTTCTTCTTAGACGATCCCATATTATAATATACCAATACTAATTATTTCAACAATTTTGGGAAGTGATGTTTCACAGACTAGTTGCAATATGTAGTAGTCTGTAAAATACCTTTTGCATAAAGTATAGCCGATACAATCTATTATCGAAATATGTACGTAGGTACCAATCAAATCCGTATATAGAGTAAAAAGTTGATGTGTAATTTGTGGATGTAGAATGGTGCACCACAAAAGTTTTTGGTAAAGTTTGCCGCCGCCGTATGTATGTAGTGCTATAATTACAATTATTTTTTAGTATTATAATTTCGTTGTATTGTTCAAATGTGTGTATGGCGGTTTCTATAATATTGCATTAGTACGAAATGCTTCTAACTGTAAAATAAATTGTACAAAATTATTGCAGTCTTCTGTTATTGTTGTTGAAATTAGAGAGATTGAATCTGCGTAGTATGTGTGTATGCTGTATTGATCCAGCAATATAATTTTAGACGTCATTATGCATGCATATTATATGTATGCATTATAATGGTATGTTATTATATATAAAGCTCTTACCTCTCTCAATAATTTATTTCTCTCAATGAACAACTATCTACTAAACTTCTTTTTGTAAATTGTTGTTGTGCAGTTTTGATATGTTGTTCGCTCGCCCCCCGATATATGCCGCCATCAAATCCTCACAATCTAGACTGCCTTTACTCTATATAATAGAGGTCTAAGCTATGCTATTTTTGCCATAAGATATCTCCTTATCTCTCCCATGACCTTACACGATATGTTGTTTTCGTTACTGATTTTAGGAGTCTAGTTAGGGTATGAAAACGGAGCGGCGGTCGAAAGTCAAAGTACTTTTCTGCAAAAAAACGCCGCTAAACACAATACAACGATCTCAACAATAAACCAAGCAGCATTAACAATATACCCAAAAATGGCAAACAATTATAACAATCAACAACAACAAACATCATTAACAAAAACAACAACTAATAAATGACGTTGTCACGAAAGGCTTCGACAGGATCTAGACCGGTGCCAAGCAATCTCATGTATTCATCCATGACTTCCCTTGACTTGAAGTAGTTGGCACAGAACTGTTTCGCCCCTTTCTTGCCGTTTGGAAAGGTTGCAGCAAAGCCCTTGCCATTCCTTCCATTAGCTTCTGCTTGACAAGATACAGTATATTGTCTTGAGAGTCCATTCTCATCACCACATCCTTCAAGTACTACCTCACCACCACGAGCAATTGAAACAGCACTGTGCCAAGTATGCATACCTGTTAATTTTAACTCGCTCTTCTTTTCAAACGAGGCAATGATCTTGGCAGGCATGCCAGGGGGGAGAGGTTTCTTCAAATCAATCTTCTTCACTTTACAGTACTTCGTGATATACAATGCTAGCTTATCTTTGACTTTACATGCATTGCCGTGACGAAGGATTACAGCGTCTACAATAGAGAGAAGTCATGTGCTTGTTAGACTCACTATCACAAACCCTAACCAGACACACATAGTTCATACTACTTACCATCATCTTCAATATCAATATCATCATCTTCTTCATCAGAGGATTGATCTTCAAGAGGCTTCCACTCTTCCCAACCCTCGGGGACCGTCCCCTTCTTGATACCCCCATTCTTATCCGTTACGTATTTCAAATCCTCATCGGTGAATAGAATACCTCTTTCAACAAAGTTAACGACACCTCCTCTACCCACAAAAGCTAAAGATAGGGTGTCTTGTGTAACTTCACATACCAACCCCTCACACTCTCCTTCCTTCGTGTATTTTAGAGACATGTGCATCCCAACAGTCGGACGGGGGACTGGCATCTTCTTGATATTCCCATGCTCATCCGTTACGTATTTCAAATCCTTATCGGTGAATGAAATATCTCTTTCAATAAAGTAAACGGCACCTTCTTTATCCACAAAAGCTAAAGATAGCTTGTCTCGTGTCACTTCACACACCACACCAACTGCGTCCCCCGTGCCCTCGTATTTTAAGGACATAACATCCCCAACTTCCGGACGACGTATATCCTCCTCTTCTCCTTCTGTGCCCGGTTGATTCTTCTCTGCAGCCGGTAAAACATTATTATCTACCACCGCTGCTGTTAATGTACCTTCCCCGGCGTTTGACCCAAATGCCGTATAATTATTGAAATGGGATAATTGTAATTCCCCTTCTAATATTAAATCATTCGCTACCGATTCATTCTCTCCCGTATTCGATACTGCGGAGGTAATGGTTGAGGGACTACTCTCCTCATCAGCACTAATATCCATTAGTTCCTTTATACTATCTCCGTCATCATTTAATTCACCAGTACTAGTGCCATCCCCAGGCAAGGCATCACCCTCCTCATCATTAAAACCACAATTTTCTGTGAAGAATTCTACCTCTTCCTCTTCTACTGCCGCTGTTGTATCCGTGACGGCCTTATTGGTACATGTATTTGACGTAGTAGTATTGGATGGTGAAGTATTT
>Ga0075439_11819_pt1 | contig 27754 bp, 27 predicted proteins | sample MintriSingleCell_FD_74264 | JGI IMG/M metagenome (GOLD analysis project Ga0075439, IMG submission 74264) | Marine eukaryotic communities from Monterey Bay, USA to study complex ecological interactions - Minidiscus trioculatus JGI Plate_4_G5... | ecosystem: Environmental > Aquatic > Marine >... | reverse complement strand
GTATACTTGAATGTGTACTTAACAAGCATCTCCCAATGCTCCGGAGTGGTAAGTTGATGTGTATAAATATCACGCATCAACCCACCTTCCATCCAATAATCAATGAACCATCCATACCATTCTCCAAGGTGGTTCCGAATATGATACAACCTCAATGGGTTCTCAACTCTAAGTTGACTCATAAAAAATACCGAGAAAGGATACCGTATCTTTTTTAGATATGTAAAAAAAGATATCTTGTCATTGCTCTTAGACATCACCTAACAACTTTTCATTTCGACTTAGCCAAATAAATCGAACAACTAACAAAATGCAGGCATCTATAGAGAAAAACCTCAACAGACGGCACTGGCACTATCTCTACTGAACAACAACAAAATCAACAACTAGATAATAATGAACACAAAGTACCACTTATTAGCTCATTCAATAACGTATTAGCAAGAAATCAGACGGTATTGAGTAGTGTTACCATTGCAGTAATAACCCAAAATCATCTTGGTACACGTGGTGCTATGGCATTGGGATTTGCAGGTGCTCTCTTACAAAAGATAGGAGAGAAGAGAAGTATTAAATCTGGTATTTCAAGATTAAATAACAAAAGGAAGAAGTTATTTGGTGGATTTAGTGGGCATTCAAGTAGTTTGGATAGTTGTGATGGTGTAGTAAGCTCACCAAGTGTTGGGGATTTACCGGTTGGGCGGGATATGGACATGGATGTGGACATGGATATGGATATGGATATAGATGGAGATACTGGATTGAGTGGGGATGAATTAGTTGGACGGGTGGAAGAGAATGGAGATGTAATTAATGAACAAGAGTCTATGATTGTGGCAAAGAGTAAGTTTACATTACCATATGTGTTAATATATTATTGATTGTGGTGTATACTGTATTAACATTTGGTTATATTATATCCTATTTCTATATCCTTATTAACAGATGAGGCCGAGGTTCCAATTATTAGATTATTCCGTTCTGCTGGTTATGATACCGACATTCCTGCACTGCAGATTGTTGAGACAATCACCGGGTTCCTTGGCAGCGAGGCCATGGCCCAACTATCAAGTGTGAATGAGCTATTCCCCCACTCTAAAATATGGGGTGAACTATGCATTGAGTCAGAAGGATTAGCCAGTTTAGATACGAGCCAAGCACCCGAATCATACCTGCCAATATATATCCAAGTTGTTAACACCAACTTATCTGGTATGTAGTTTGTGGGTGGGGGTGTGATGGACTTGTATGCATACTCTTTCAATTACTAACTTCTTTCTTTGCTCTCTTCTTTACTCCTACCATTAAGCTGTTACACAAGTTATTCAACATTCACTTGAGGTGAATAAGATGAAAGTTGAAAGGAAGGAGGAGACGGGAGAATTGAATGTCAATCAGTTGAACTTTAGCCAAGGCAATACTGCTTCTTGTTCGTGTATTGGACTTGCCATTGCTGCTGTTTCAGTTATGAACAATCGCCGGTTGGATTATTCTGAGTTGAAAGATGTTACTATAAAGAGTGGTCAGATATTAGCAGCCGCGACTAGAGTTACAACTAGTAGCTCAGACACTGGCTATATGGTAAGCGAACCTGTATATTTGTCATGCATTATCATTGATATATACTAAACCATCTTTTCTCTATTCTATAGTCTCTATGTGATGCCTCCCCACTCCTGGTATCTCTACTTTCCCAATACAATATTGGTTATGACACGGAGGTTGGCATTGACATTTTGGCCGATTGTGGTAGGATCCTCAAGCACCTAAAGCACCAAGGAACATCAGTGTGTGAGTTGTCGTGTCCCCTCTCTTTAGATTGCTATTTTGTGCCGTACTAACGTATCTAATTCGACCCTCTATATCACATAGGTCTTATGTTTCAGAGGCATGTTTGTGTTTTATCAAACACACCAGCTGGTCTAGAGATGATTGATACACTTGTCAACAATCCTATCTCAAGTAGGCCGTTCAGAGCAACTTTTACCTCATTTGAAGCATTGGAGAGGTTGTTCTCTGTATATGTGTTGACTAAATTGAGCAACAGCAATGGCCCACATACTGGCACGCACAAGTTTGAAGCGGTGATACTGAGAAATGAAGGAAGAGTGGAGCAGATGATTGATCCAAAGAGAGCTTTTCACGATGAGTTGTGGAGCTCGATTGCCGAATCCCATCCATCTCTATTCGCGGAGACGGATACAAAGTTTCATGATGCATTTGCTCAGGTCTCTCTTAGTGATATGAAGGGCGTGTTGTCTTTGATTAGTCGCGTCACGGCATCGAATGAGTTTCTTCAGTGCATGAGACTTTGTATTACAGACGTTGACATTGCCTACTTGCCGCTTGCTCAAATGTGTGGCTTGCAAGTGTCTGGACAATCATCCTGTCTTTTCATTCCTAGTCCAAATACACGTCTGGTATTGGCCAGATGTGAACATCTTCTACGCAAGGCGATTGGTAAGTCTACTCTACTCTTCTCTGAGTAATATTGATCGACTTTTATTCATACTCACTTCTACTTCTTTATCTACATCTCAGAATCTATCACTGAGTTGGAATCAGAACAGATACGTGCTGCCTTGACCGAATCTTCTATCGATATGGATGAAGAGAATGAGCCTGACACCGAGATGGCTGAGACAGAAGAGGTACGTTGCTCATTCATATGTCACTTGTTTTCATATACCCTACCGTTCTTTACTCATATACTATTAGGCTAATCGTGAAGAAGAAGAAGAGACACCGACCGAGGAGAAGATGGACGAGTCGGAAGACGAGGTATGTCTATCAGTGTGCATCTGTCTTCGCTCATATCTTGTGTTATGTTTTATACCTCATCCTTTCTTTACTCGTATACTTTAGTCTGAGGAATCATCTACTGCCAGTGCCAAGGATGATGATGGTATGGAAGATGGAAGTAGTTCTGCCAAAGAGAAGTCTAAGACTAAGGGAGATACGGCAGCCACCACTCACCACTCAGAGGATAAGACGGAGGGTGAGTATACGTATCTTGTTCACATCTTATACATATCTTGCTCACAACTTATGCGTACTCTTACACAGAGGCACTTCCTTCTCTACAAATTAATATGGCAAATCTGAGCATACCAAATCCGACTACTACATCAACTACCACCACTGACACTTCGATTAATCAAAATGTTACTTTTGGCAGACCACTAGCCCTTGAATACTCCGGTGCTGGAAAGTCAGTTATTTATAATAATAAACCGAAGCCATTTGGCTCAAACAAGATGGTACCTGGTACAGGTAGAAAAAAAATGAATTCTCCAAAAACACGTGTTGCTGCTTTTGCTGCCTTGGCATCAGATGTTTTCAACTTTTTGGTCAAAGGTGAATTTGAACCTACACTCTTTAGTTCACTTACCGAGTTCGAAGTATATGTGGACAGAGATACACGTATAGCAAGAGATCAAGATGATACTCTTCCAGTTGAATCGCTTGAGGAGGTCTGTTCATCACTGTTGAATTATATATCATCATTCATCAAAGATAAGAGAGTCAAAGACACAGGAATCAAACGTCGTTGCAAGGAGTTAAAACGTCTCCTCTCTTCACCTGACGATGGCAGTACCTTCCCATATATCAATGAACTTTGGTCTTCCACATCTGATAGTGAAGATGAAGATACTGGTGAGGATACTGATCAAGATACCAACGGAGATACCTATCGAGTCGTAGCAAGTAGGAGAGCTCTTCATGTGGTTGACTTGTTCTCATCTCTTCGTCAAGTATATGATGCTATCGAATGGGTTGATTCAGTAGATAACACCCATATCATCAAAAGGAATTATGATGGATCGGGTTGTGGCACAGATTTGCAATTGGCAAGGCATCAAGCAATGAGGAAGGATATGTTCCCTCGTTTACAAGAGGATTGGATGCGCAGGTACGGTGTAGTACTTGATCCAAGTAATCCCCAGACGCTCGTGGTTGGCCAAGACGAATACAAACCGGCTTCACACCGTCCAAATGATAATGATGAAAATGTGTCTCAGGAGCATATTGAATCAGCTGAGTCACGATGGGATACCATGTATCAACAGTCTAATGAAAAACGTAAGCAAGAGCAAGGTGACGAATACAACGAGTTGTTTGAACAAAGTGATGAATCATCAAGCACCGCCTTCTTTTCGATTGAGGATTATGAGGAATCAATTGTACGTTACCTGTTAATGATTGTATGCTGATTATCTCCAATACTTGCATCTTATCTCATACCATCTCCTCTTTCTCCTACTCAAATAGGAATCTGATACTATTGCTAAACATGAACAGCAGGACAGAAACATAGATAGCTTCCATGACAAGACTACACTGTCCATCTCACGACTACAACATTACCAATCACGATCAAGGAATGCAAGTGACTATACCACTCTAATTAGAGAGGTAAAGGAAGCACTCCAGTGGATGAAGCAAGAGTTTGGTGTCGACCTTGAACTATGTCAAGTCATTACTTTTACTCCTGAACAGTACATCAAAGAACCACGAAATTTGATAGCAGGAATGGTTGACAACTTCTATGCATATCTATCTCCAGACAATACGTGCCGTTGGAAGTTTTGTGACTGTGAGTTGTCAAAGCGACTCCTTCATGGATCTGAACATTATGATAAAGCAGGAGATCATACTGGATACGGTGTGAATGAACACGGAAAGAAAGTTAACAGTCCATCAGAGATAACTGATCTGGTGAAGAAACGAGAAGAGACGAGGAAGTGTCTTATTGTGCACCGTGGGAATCATGACATGAGAAAACCAGGTCAACGTTCGTATAAGATTTCTGTATCTCGCTACATAACACAAATCGAACGAGCTCCTGGAAATGTACATCGAACCGGAGAACAAGTTGTCACCTCCAAACAAGTGATGGGTCTCTTTATTGATTATGTATCATATGGTGGATTGAGAGTGAATACCAAGTTGACGTCACGTTCTATCAATGCCATGCTCATCCATCATACAGGTTTGAGTTGGTCAGAGTGTACAAATCAACCTCGATACTACTGGGATAAAACAGACGACACAGACACTGGGAAAGTTACCCGTTTATCTGTAATCAATTCAATTCTATCAGGACTAGCCAAGAGGTTGAGTGAGAAGTGTGCTAATCCCAACTGCCGTAACCCTGATATGGTGAACAAGCCGACTATGAGCTTGAGTGGAGACGGTGATTGGGAACATGATTTGGATAAAGATGCTGGTGTTTCAAGTTTGATTCAGAAACATCCAATTCATACACTCAATGAGATTATGAGATGGTGTGCCGTAACTTGTGCTATTTGTCATGGGCGGAAGACATGGTTGAACAACCTAGAGTTCCTTGGACGAGTCTTTGATGTTGAGATGGTTAAGCTCAAGGAGATGTTTGACGCTGAGTTGGCCAAGCTTCCATACTGCGTAGAAATCCCATAGATTTTAACCCTATCTAGATATTCTGGTTCTATCCAATGAATCATTTGCTTCCATACCAACATGTTCACTACCGGTTAGACGATCTGTAATATGTTCCCAACAGAAGTTAAAGCTCAAGTTGATAAGGAAACCACCAAAAGCCATCACAGGTGTTGCAATGTAAAGTGTCAATGATTCAGTGTAGGATTTGTTCATACATAAAGTCCACATGATCCAAAACATGAAGAGGGGAACAACGAAGGATGGTGCTTTGGATGTGGTTCGTTTCCCCCTACCTTTCATTATCCACTCAGCAATGCAATGATGGAATAAGGCAGTACCGATAGCCATAGCGGCAGCATTAGAACTGTTCTCTTGTAGAGAGTACAATCCTTGCTGTGTCTCGCTCCAGTTTGTGTAGAGTGCATTACCCATATTGATGATGATTTGTTGATTATTGGCGTGAGGAGATATATTTAAAGATGTCCTATCAAGCGGCGGCGATAAGGGGAGATAGATGATGGTGCTACTGTTGTTGCAATGTGGTAGTATTATATTCTGATGATTCGATCTGAAGAGTGTGCCGATATAAATGGTAATTTATGAGACATATGATGTGCACAAAATTTGTAAAATGAACAATAATACGATTAGATTTGTACTCCTCCCACTTCTTGCTTGACATGCATGCTATTTGGGGGTGGATAGAATATGTTATCCAATCAATGATGACGATGGCGATTTTGCTTACAGCTACTAATCTAAATCTAACCAAGCGGATCGTTCAAAACTGATGGGGAGAAGACAAATGGACAAATTAGGGGGGTCATTGAGACTCTGTGCAGTTTTCTAAAACTGCATTCATAAACGTTTACTCGCTGTATGCTGTATCTACAAATTAACAAATTAACAATCAGACACAGCGTAGCTGACGTCTCTTCACAACATTAATTGTCCTTTTAGAATGCCATTTTTATAGTGCAATCCGAAATATTGTACTAATTCCTTTGTAGAATATTTTTCTCACTAGAAGTATCCACAAAGATTGCAAATGGATGGCCATTTATTAACCTTTAAGGATTATATGGAGAAGAAACGATTCTATTTGAGAACACTAATGTCAATCTCATAATAAGTTATCCCACAAATACTTTAGGATAAATCCCACTTATGTACTTGTGGTGTTTTGTGTTAGCTGTACGCTGGGTCTGACTAAAAAAAGCTAGTCAAATAGCTCTATCTTCTCATTCACCACTCTCATGCTTCATAAATATATGGCGTTTAGTATGAAACACTGCTGCAGTATTATACTCTTGATACATAGATTTACCGAGTATTTCAGTAGTAGATGGAGTAGATACCACAAAATAGAAGGATACTCTAGCAACATCAATATCAAAAAGTGATGTATTGAGTAGATATACATTGCTGCTCTCGTATAAGCTTGATAGTCACCCCCTCTGCGATTTCTAGTAGTCTTTATATGATTGGGTATCGGCGGGATGCATTTGTTTGCTCCATCAACTTGAAATAGGCCCGTAGATGACATCGATCCCTATAATATCAAAAACTATCAAGTTTGTATCTTTTTGTGCATTCTCTACACGGAGTAGTATTCGGTAGAATTAGTACGATGGCATAGGACATTCAAATTGGATATTAGTAGAAGCGGATACCATATACTGGTGGTTGTGGCGAGTATCGGGTATGATTTGCTATGTATTGGTGATATGCAGATAGAATGCAAGTTTCTTGCAATTGCAAACTGTCGACATTGAACAAGCAGAAACACAAATGGTATTCAAAAGAGTATTACATTGGGTAGTGATTAGTTGTTTAATGCGTAAACTATGAAAGTGAATCGGATAATCGGAACCTCCTCAACATATCTATTCTGTGGCCATATCATCAGCACCAGATGATGTATCATTTTCAAAACCAAGATAGACACAGATTGCAGAATTCGTTACAAGTTCATCGGGTGTATCACAATACTCCTTCTTGAGTTTACTACAAAGCTCTTCATTCTCGTCACTCATATTTTCACTACATAAACTGTCATTAGAACGAGAGTAGTCATCATCGTCATCATAGTCACGAGAGTAGTCATCATCGTCATCGTCCTTGCTGTGAGGTGTATTGGGTGACTGTACATTAAGGTATTTGTCAAATAAGTAATTGGATTAGGGTATACTTATTATCAAACAGGTAATACAACACAACATATAACTTACAGTTGGTTGAGTTGGGTTGTGATGATGGTTCTCGGCCCATTTCTTGGCATCTTGTTTTGCTACTGGCTTGTAGTTGGGATGATTATGATTGTTACCACCTGGCCAGTCTGGACTATTGTTGTCGTTATTATGGCGGTTGTCTGGATTATCAGGATGATTATGGTCTAGAGAAGAACACACGACAAATATGAGATGGAAATGAGGATAGACGAAGAAGCAGAGAGTCGAAGAGTGTTTACTTACCTCCATTATGAGAATGCCCTCCGTGTGGATTCCCACCGCCTCCACCATGTGGACCACTGTGTCCACCGCCTCCTGGGCCGCCGTGTCCGCCTGGTCCTTCTATGGCCACAAATCTAGACGCCCGAAGCCCCCCAGGAACAACTTGAGAGGATACGAGTTGGGTAGTTGTCATGACTCCGATGGTGATGATAAGAGAAAGTTTCATGTTAGCTTGTGTATTGTATTGATAGATGTTATGAGTATTTGATTTTGATTGGTCAGCTTTGACTTTTTATGAGAAGATCGAGAGAGAGGAGAGATCCAACAATCCCAAGAACCTCAGAGCAGAAGTAAGCATGGCAAGCATCCCAAGACAGGACTCCTTTATCTTGCCTCTTAGTACCTAGATCTGAGAGATTGAGGATTGCATACAACAATGGTAAGCATATATTATCGTCATGCTTTTGTATATCAAATCTTGGTGCTCTTGGTTAGTGTTGGCCTCCTAGTTTTGAAAAAGGATACCGACCAAAAATTGCATAGATTTTTTATGGTCTTGGTTGCGAATTATTTCTAAAGTATTTCTTACACTTACACTAGAGACTCAGTCCTAACGTATCTCATACAATGACCAAAGAAATGAAGAAACTAGATGCCCACAAAAAGGTATAACCAGAGTTGAAAGGATAGTACTCCCAAATAAATGAACAAATAAAGGATACCCAAATAGGATACCTATATTCCCGTATCCCAGGATAAATGTGCAGTGCGCGGGTCAACCAACTTGTGAAGATGAATATAACGTCCCATAAAATGGCTAGTAATCAGCAGTATATGATATTATCACCTACAAGTAAGTAATTACTTTCTGCCTACTCTCTGAGTCATAAATGTGGGAAACGCCTATCTCGGAGAAGCACTAACCCTGGACTCGGACGAGTATCGCCCCATTTACTAATATGTACAAGTTGTGTTTATCCTCTGAAGATACTCAGGTATTCTACTTCTACTCATGCTTTCAGGAAGAGGCCAAGTTGCCGATGTCCTAAAGTGTGAGTTAATAAAGAGGCGGAAGAACAAGTCAGTACATCATAAAGATATCCCCAAATGATATGTATACCATTCCCCGGTGTTTGCTCAGATGTCAGTAGTCATACTTAATTAAAGTTTTGTCCACAAAGTCCAAAAGAAGACTTCAGTTCTCAAAGATTATAAATTGTATTCCTCATTGCAAAAACAATATCTTGGTAACTCCCTCGTGTTATATGATGAAACTTACCGCACAAAATGAAGAGCCAATCGAGTGGGTATCTACTCATCAGCTGATAAAACCTAACCTTGTATGTTTGGCACACCCTCCGACCAATCTAAAATGAAAGAAAAGAATGATGTGTATGGTTAGTATTAGAATGCCGTAAAATACAAAAAAAACAAATCCAAATATAAATTGTCGAAAGGGCTATTGAGAACATTTCAGTTGAGGTTATAATTAATAAGAATGTCACACCCGCCTCTTCGTTTTCTTCCCTATCTAATATACACCCGATAATAATCCTTTTGATTATAAAAATCGAAGTGCACATCAGAGTAGAGATTTTATATAGAAAATTGTATATTGCATTTGTAATTTGACCGAGTGCAAATTCACCATGGCAAAGAAAGAGGTATAGGTGAACAGAAGTTCAATATATACTTAATTCTGGGCAGAACGTCGGCTTCGATACATGCTTTTTGATATCATTACAAAGAACACATTATGCGTAGTAGTACGTCATTGCAAACTTACATACCTTGTGTATCTTTCAGCTAAATCTCTTTGTCGAGTTTGTGTATACTACCAATACTATCCTAAAAAGTATTTCCAATACGAATGGCATATCATCATCTAATAATATGATAACCACCACGCCACAATAGACATAGGGAGAAGATGAAGCATTGCACTGCTACATTCTCCAAGAAAATATGCCGATTAAAATAACACCACCTAAAGATGTAAAGCATTAAGCATAAGTGTATGGGCGATATCGTCGATAATATATCACTCCACTTCTCATCGGTCCTATCATGTGTTGATAATGAAGAGAGTAGTAAGTCCACCATGGTTCAAGAGCATAGGTATGAATGAGAGGAAGAATGATTGGTTGTGTGTTTATTTTATGAGAGTAGATAAAAAAGATACCATCGCCAAACCACGCCATCAACTTTACTCTCAATAAGCTAAGCTAATAGCAAGAGATCTATGTACTCGGCCGATGAGGGGTAGTAGACGATGATAAGATATTAGCGGTGGTCGGCGGCGGTTGGCGCCGGCGGCGACGCGTGGTATCTTTATGAGTTATCGAATGCATTTTCATTGCATTGCAAAAATTCTCATGTCAAGTATCGGTGTCAACTCAAACAGCAGAACAAAATTAACTTGCCACCGTTGATTGATTTGATGTCAACCCTCCACTCATAAAAAAATCAAATGATCTTTGATAGTACAACACAACTTATCATCCTCCTATCACTCTACGTTATCTTCCTCTTCTTAGTCTTCGATAATCAATTCAACATGGACGATATTCTAAATCACGCTATGCCCGCCTTTGGTGCTGCATTTGGTATGTTTGCATTGGGATTATGTAATGATAAGCTACCCGAACTTACTGGACTTGAGTGGCTGTCGTTCTCGTCGGCCCATCTTGCTGCAGTGGCGGCCACTTTATGGTTTATGCCCGAGCATAAGATGAGTCAACCAAAGACTGTTGTTGGTGCTCACTTCATCGTTGCCATGACATCGTTTATGGTTGGACAGTCTGGCATGTTTGGTGACTTTGCTGACACGTAAGTTCTTTGTTGATGTATGTTCTTCATATTGTCTGTTCGAGGTCGAGGTGTTTGATGCGTTGTACCCTCGTCTCGAGAGATGACACATGATGTGCACATTTCTCTCTTCCGTCGTCTAACTTCTTCTCGTCGTGTATGCATGTTATGTTAGTGCCTCCTTCGTATTTGCTATGACCGGCATGGGTAAGTTGTTGTTCTTGTTCGTCTAGACTTATATGCTACGATGCTTTCTCTGACGTATGATATGCTCTTCTCTCCCATTCTCTTCTACTATCCCTCCCTTCTAGGAATGTTCGATATGGTACACCCAGCTGCACTTGCCATGGCAACTGGCGGTGATGATATCATGGGTGTCATCTCGCCCGGGATGACTGGAGCCGCTGCCTTATGTGCCGCTCAGCATGTATGGAAAGAACACCTCAACCCTATGATTGAGGGTGTCCTCAAGACCGATTAGGGAGGAGACTAATTGATTGGTATCTCTTCCTTTCATTTGGTTTCGTAGGTTCGTATACATGATGTATACATTGTTTTATTGCACATGTGGAGTATTGGGTGGAGAGTTTGTCTGAAAATTGAACAGTGTATGAATGACGCTTCTCCGCCTATCAATTGTATCAGTTTTAGTATCACATGTGAGCCGCTTTATTCATTTCATATCTTTGTTGTTAGTAGATCTACCTTAAGTATAAAGACGATCATTAAATCTACTTGTTGCAATATCAGTGTATGAGCTTACTTTACTACTTTCTATCGTACCTTAGTTTGCTTGTCGCTTCCTTTTCCCCATAGACGGCTTCTTTTGAGGACTTGAATCAAACAGATCTGGCAGTCTCCTCATCAGATTGTACAAAAGACTCAATCCAGATACGCTTGTGCCCCTCCAATCATTATGAGTTGGTCTCCCTATCCAATCAATAGCAGTTGGCATGACCTCCAATTCCATATCAAGCAACACTTGTATGTTTGATTTGTCATCGTCTCCACTACCAGAGAAGTGTGTTTGTAGAATCTTTTGTCGTGCAACTTCTGTCTTGTCTTCGTTTTCGTTCAGTTTTAAATACGATATAAGAGAATCTGGTAGATCTATATAATTGTCACCACGAATGTATTGAAGTGCGTGGTTTGATGTGTAGGTACCAAGTATACTTGTTTTGTTGCAGAGGATAGTAGAAACAACACCCCAGCCTTCCTCGGTCATGATCTCAATGTAATCCTCGTCACGACATTCTTCAAGGACAAGCCTTTTCAGAGTTTTGTTACCTGCCAAGGCCCTTGTTAATACAATCACTGTATCTTCACTGAGTCGGATGTTGAATAGATCAATGTTTTCTAATGTAAAGTTGGGGCTTTCAAAGAATCCTGACAGTGCTTGCCAGCCGGTAGGCGTCACCAACTCGTTGTTACCCAAATTCAGATACTTGAGAGAACTCATTTTTGAAACTAACCTTGTCAAAAGTCGTATCCCTTCATCATCAATGGTGCTTCCACATAGATTTAGATTCACTAAGTCCAAGTTGGAATCTTGTAACGACGTGACAAACGATACCCATCCTTGTGAAGTTATGTTGCCATCATCAGAGTCAAACCCACGTGAAATGCTATTCATCTTTAGTGCTTTTAACTTACCCATACTATTCAACAAATTCCCTAAAGCAGCAATACCTACATTCCCAATTTTGCTGTATGATATGTCAAGCTTCTTCAATTGAATCCTTCTTGTTTGTAACGAATTGAATAAGGACCGCCATCCTTCCGGAGTGAGTGAAATGTTCATACTCAATATCAAAGACTTCAATGTAGTGATGTTTGCCAATACAGATATACTACTATCACTAATGTAACTCCTATTAAGATCCAGACTTTCTATTGTAGTTTGCGATAGTTGATTGAATAATGTCTGCCATCCTGCACTTTTGATAGAGCGATTGTCACCGAGATTAAGAACCTTCAGTGACGAGCCACGCAGGCCAGTTCCCAATATAACCGCTGTATCATCGTTAATACCAGTATTAAACAGACCTAATTCAATCAAGTTGCAATGTTGCAAAACAGTTGACAGTGCCTGCCATCCGACAGAAGTTATGTGTTCATTATTGTCAAGGCATAAGCTTGTAATTCTACTATTGCCCAATAATCCATCACACACAATACCTAGTCCATTGTCATCAAGTTTACTATTAGGAATACTAAGTTTCTTCAATTTGGACCGTGGATGTTTGAGCACATTCCCTAATGCTTTGTAACATATGCTTCCAATTCCAAGACTGTAGGAATCGTTTCCAATTTTCAATCTCTCGAGACTGGGGTGACCACTCAATCCTTCAATTAAACTTCCAGCAAAATCGTCAGTGAAGTTTATTGAATTAGTTTCTAATGAAACAATAGATCTGTTTCTATAAATACAAGAGAAGAAATCCTCTAATTGCCGTCCCGTTGGCCTGTTATACTGTTCTCCCAAAGTCATACCCCAAGTTCTACCTTTATAGGTCATGATTACCTTCTTGAGTTGCGTATTGTTTGCAATACAATCACCATCCTCTTTCCAATTAATACTATCGAAAAAGCATTCACCATCCTGTTTGTAATGACATAAACGTATGTTTAGATGAGTAACATCTGGATCATTCTCTTTGAGTCTTTGCAATGTTTCATTTTCCAACTCAAATGAACGCTCCCGGACTACTTCACGAAGACATTGACTGGTACCTTCATTATAATTAATATCTTCATCTTCATTAACATCATTATCAATCTCAGTACTATCTTCTTGATGGTTCATATCTTCCATTCTCCTATTTATTTATCAGTTTTATGGTAAAGGAGACTCTAGAATGAAGAGCGGCGGTAAATTTCTTCAACTAATCGAATGGCGTAAATTTGATCTAATGTAGAAGAGTTATGACCGTATGGATATGCTTTATTGGCTTATTGCAATGTCTAATGTCGAAGTTTATGTTATGTATGATGTGTTTCATGTTTCTCAATTCACCAAAAAATTGAGTTTAGTGTTTGAATACCTTCTACCTCCCAATATGGCAAGAATACTGCAGGAAAGAATATTAAAAACTGATCTAGTGAGAGTACTGACGGTATACCGGAGTGCTTCTGTATAGATCGATTAGTTTCAATCAAAGATGCGTGTCATTTTTAATGTGCACTTATACTAAATATAGACGCAAACCTATACAAACGTAGACCCCTATAATCGCTGTAGTTAGCAAGTTTGTTATTGAACTGGATTCTGTAGTACTAAGATTAGTTTAGTTTAAGACCCTCTTCTTAGTATAACCACATAATTCAGAGATTGTTTTTATCACATAATATATCAGGAACTTTTCTCATACAATACAATACCCTGCTGTTTGTCGGATCATCCATATGTGATCAAATATATTAGTATTAATATCCTTAGCAGTACGGAGTAGTTGTTTGGAAGTAGCGATAATAATGAGAACCACTCAAAATAACACAGCAGAGATTGATGGTGTATGCAATATGTTACACAACATTAGCACGGCCGATAATGAAGATGGTATATCAACATGCGCCAATTGTGGCAAGGGAGAGGAGAGTAGTAGTGTTCTCAAAACTTGTATGTCATGCAAGCAGGTAAAATATTGCAATAGGGAGTGTCAAGTTGCTCATCGTCATCAGCATAAAAAAGAATGTAAAAAACGTGCAAAGGAGTTACATGATATTGAGTTATTCAAACAGCCCCCACCAGCAGAAGATTGTCCAATATGCATGTTACCTTTGCCAGGATTAGACACCGGTTCTAAATATATGCTATGTTGTGGACAAACTATATGTAGTGGTTGTCTTTATGCAGTTGTTTTACGTGCTGGGTGCGGTGATAAGCTTTGTCCGTTTTGTAGAACTATAGCAATTGATGGTTCATGGAAGCAAAGGTTCGAACGAATCACAAAACGAATGAAAGTTAATGATGCAGGTGCATTTTATGAGTTGGGATGTATATATAGTGAAGGGGAGTTTGGCTGTCAACAAGATCGTGGCAAGGCATTAGATCTATGGCAAAAGGCTGGAGATCTTGGGTTTTCCATGGGATATCACAACCTCGGTAATGCTTATTATAGTGGTAGAGGTGTGGAAGGGGATAATAAGAAGGCTAGACATTACTATGAGTTAGCAGCTATGGCGGGTAACGCAAATGCAAGGTTCAATCTAGGTCATATGGAGGAGGCTAGAGGCAATTATGATAGGGCATTGAAACACTACATGCTTGCAGTGGGAGATGGGCGGAACGATACCCTTCAGGCAATTAGGCAATTCTATGAGCGAGGAGTTGCAACAAAAGATGATTATGCTATAGCGTTACGAATCCACCAAGCCTTCTTATTTGATATTAAGAGTGCTGATAGGGATAAAGCGGCTGCCGCATTTGACGAGTACAAATATTTGGAATGAGAATGCTTTTTGACATCTAATATTGTTCATATCTTCGTAAGTTTCAGATCCTAAAAGCCTAATTGAGGTTTCTTTACCATATATTCCGAATATTTTGATACAACTTATTCCAATTGAGGTGTCTCTTCTATTCTACAACTAATTCAATTCCAGTTTCTTCTTTACGGTAAGAGTGACCCCCCAATCAACATATTCTCATCCCACATAATCCTAACATAAACTAACTTATCCACTAATTCTCCAATCAACGCTCTTTCCGATTACCTTTTACTAAACAACTGGACGATTTTTCGTACCATTCAGAGTATATGGGCATATCTTATGATAAGCACTCATTCAATACGCTAATTTGGCGACAAACAGCTCATTGGATTCTTAAATTTAGAAAATGACACCGGTAGCCAGGTCCGATGCCGTTTTGTGTCGTCAGGTCGTAGTGTGTTGCAATCTCCCCTGCCTTTTACCATTGCCTATGTAGCTTGCTCTCTTAGTAGCCACCCTAATCGTCGAGGTCATCCTTGAAGATTAAGGCTTTTATTTAGAGAAAGTAGTTGCTCTGTTCAATGCCTAAAAAGCAACCCTATTGCAATGAAAAGTTATGTTGATATCGATATATCGATATAAAAGTAAGTATTCATATAGATAATAATATAGGGGTTGGTTAGATCATAGACCTTGGCAACAATATAAGTATGCGAGGTCATCGACCAACCCAAAGGGGTAGCGCAACACAACGTCGTCGACGAACTCTAAGCGGTGGACCTCCTATCAATCTTGAAACTATCGTCGAATCTCCCACACCATTAAACCCCAATCATCCACATTGGTGGCGACGTCGTGCATCAATTGATTCCTCCCAATCTGGTGATTATGACGGTGATGGTAATCGTAGTGAAGTATCTAGTATATCCACTGCTGATACACGTAAACGTCTGAACAAAAATCATTCCGAAGAGACAGATGGTGAATATGGTGGATATAAGACTGCCGATGATGGATATGATAATATGGATGGTAGTTTAAAATCCATGGATAGTATAGATTTAGCACAGCAGACTATCATGGTGGTACACTCCATGCCATCTAAAGTGCCCGCTCGACCATCACCGCCACGAAGTCCTGTAGATCAAAATCAATATCATTCATCGCCCGAACATCATACACCCAAAGGTAATAAGAAGGGACATCGTCGTCGATCATCTTTTCCACCGCCTGCCACTCCTACTAATTCTGATGAGGTTATTGATGAACATAGTACCAATAACAATCAACAACTAACACCACCTATATCAAATTCAACGAGTCATTTCTCACCAACTCCACAAGATCGATCTGACCGATCTGGTAAATCTACTAAAGGTTCCGGACCACACCGTCGTCCAAGTATATCTGACAAGTCTATCAATTCTATAACATTCCTACCAGATAAGAATGAATCTGATTCATATTCAGATGAATCCAATGGTAGTACCAACTCGGATGATATGGAGGTAATGGACTTACGACCACAAGGACAAGGATCATCATGGGAGAATTCAAGTATGGTAAGTTTTAGTGAATTTAGTATGGATTCGGAATTGGCAAGTGGTTTATTCCAGGCTCAGGGATATTTAAGTGATGGTAGTAAGGGTAAGGTACATCATCAAACTGGTCATAGATTGCCTACGGAACATTGGGTAGCGGCTACACATACTGCTCATGGTACGTTAAATGAAAGTCAGGCACAGGCTGCTGCTGCACGTGCCGCGGCGAGGGCACGAGGTGTTAATACTGATGTTAACATGGCATCCTTTGCAACCTCGACGGGTAGTGGGGGTAGTGCAGGTCGATTGACGGGACGTCGATGGACTGAAGGTGGTGGAGATGTAGAAGGAGGTGGAGGTAATGCCTTGGGTGAAAGTGAACAGGCCTATCGTGCTCTCATGTCCTTAATGGGACATAATCAACCTACTAGTCCATCTCCACTCGGGTCATCTGTCAATACTTCTGATTTTCATCCTGGACTTGCCAACTTTACACCCGGTACAACCGCCAGTGGTGGCCGGGGTAGTATGATGAGTGTTGCCTCACAATCATCTGGATTTTGGTCAGCCATGGGTGATTTGACAGCTGACAATTCAAGTGTCTGTACAGATGTTAGTGATGAAACATCTCTTGTCATGAAGAAGAAACGACAGTTACAACGTTCGATATATATTAAACGATGTGCACGTGCCATGATGATATTGGTTGTGTTAAGTTTGGTTAGTTGTACGGCTATTTACTTTATAGCCGGTGATGGTGATATGGCACTGCCATTTGGTTTGAGTAATCGATTCAAGTCATCCTCGAGTTCTCAAGAAGCAATGCCTCATCTTGTTCAAGACGATCGAGACTTGATATTTGAACCCCAAGATACAGACCCCCAAGATGCTCAACAGCAACAAGACAATTCAAGTAACTCGTTTATTGATCCTCAAGATACAAATCCATTCCAGGGTATGACATCTCAAGAAATTGAACGATATCAACGTGAGAACCGTCCTGGTATCAAGTACGGCGAGGAACATAAGCGTGAACTGAAAGAACGTAATATGAAGTTACGTGCCGAACGAATCAAGAAACGGAAGGAACAACGGATTGGTAAACGTCGTAAGGCTGCCGAAGTGAAGGCTGCCAAGACTGATAATGCCAATCGACGAGCCATGGTAGAAGGCTCTCCTCAAGATGATCAAGGAGGAGGTCATCAAGTTGATGGGTATGATTACTATGCCGGTGATGAATGGCAACATAATCAGGACGTTCTTCGACAAGAGCATACTATAGGAGGGTATACTGCTACCCATCCCTTGACTGTCCAACAACAAGATGGTCAACAAGTAGGATATGATTACTACGACTACACTCAAGATGAGTGGCAGGCTAATCAACAAGTGACAGCAGGACGACAATTGTCGATACAACAAGACGAATATTGGGCTACTCAACAGCAACAAGGATATCAAGATGGATATCAACAAGGATACTATGCCCCTCAAGAGTTTCAATACCATTAGAGATATCGTCTCATTGTGGTATATCCCTCAAGAGACTGTATAGGAATAGAGATTTTAAAGTTAGTGATTTGGTTGTATTAAGTACAGGCAGATCTCTCTATGAGATGTTCATTTACTTCTTCACAGACTTTAATTTACATGTTTTGATTTTGTACACATTATGTGTTCGTACACATCTCTTACACACTATGTATTGCAACTTGATATACATTCCCCAACAGTATCTCTATCCATGGTTGTTGTTTTTGCTTTTTCTGCACTGTTTCTCTAGTGTACAAATTTCAATCTTTTCACATACCCATATCACTTTGAACCTCGGATCATCATGATCCTACTTCATTTGGTTCGAATACCCTGTCCCATTCTCGTTTTTAACCAAGTTAATCGTCGACATAACAATCGTTTCTCTCTCCGTTCAGCAGTCTGAGGTGTACCATCACAGAATGGACATGTCGAACTCCCATCAGGACTGGTCACTTCCCACATCCATATACATTCACTGCATAATACCAACTTGCATTCAGAACATGATTTTAATTGACGCTTGCCTCCTCGTTTTCCTTCCCAGGAACTCTTCTCGTCCTTACCACAATTGGCACATGATGGTGTGTATACGTAATTATCTGCTGAGTTCATTGTTTTTTTGTATATTATGAGATGTGTGATGTATATCGTGTGTTGTGATTTGTAGCGTGGGAAGTATATTATAATATGTTGGAGATTATAAGACTATGACTTTGGCTCCTCATGAAGTGAGAAAGACAGTAGTTGGGCAGTATATGCGTAGTTTTGCTCGAGAAGAGTTGCAGTTGCAGTTGCAAGTTGCAATGATAAGAGAGAGTGAGTGGATTGTCGATGTACTTTGAGAACGATGAAGATATTATCAAGTACGGTTAATATAACATCGGACGGAGTAATTGTGATGTATTGCAATATATCAAAGAGGTATTATGGTGCCATTTCATTGATATATCGTGGTCTATCACGAATCAGACAAAAAAGTAGAATGAGAGCTTTTGCCGCAACTCCTCATGAGGTCGATACGTAATACGTAGAAACTAAACAGAACCCGGCCCGGCCCCCTCTTTATGTTTTGCTTGCTTGTAGTTCCTCTCTTATTTACCTAGTACTAGTACATTGTATTTGCCCATGGCCAATCGATTTGATGGCAAATGGCAAAGCGTAGGTTGTTTGTGTATTAAGGAGAGTGATGATTATGTACCTTCAACAATTATTATAGATAATAACAAAAATGTATGCACTGCAACTGAAAATTTTAGATGCAAATCTACCACTACCATATTGCAAAATGATATTATAAAGTATCAACACGCACCATATACTTCGATGATAATAAACATTATTCAAAATAAAAGTAACAATCATAGCAATTCTTTTACATCAACGAGCGATACGATACGGAATGCGGTATCCAAATATTATTTGACATTGAAAGTTGATGGATAGACTCGTTAGAGACTTTATTGTAGTTTGCCCATGGTTGGTTGTAGTATTGCCTACAAAACGATTTTGATGGTCGATAGCAACAAAAGAAATCTTAGTTGAGTGAAGAGAACTACCAGGATATTTATGAGCCGTGATACCAACAAAGTTAAAAAATGCTCAACATGATGTGTACAAAAACATTACAAAATGTCACACACTTACTATTACTTTATTACACAAGTTACTACTCCTTATATAATATCAATTACCTAAAGAAAAACATACCAACTAAGGAAGTTTAAGTAGTGATGCACCCACGAGTGTCTTTTTTACCACTAGTTGAGCAATAACTTGGTGAGCAGCATTCATCATTGTTGGGCAAGTGACATAACCAGATGGTGGAGGGGGCTCTAATGGACCACAGGAACCATTATGTGGATTGCCACTCCATTGACAGCGGGGGTCGTCGTTGCACAATCCTCTACTACCTGCATAGATATCACAGGTGAAATCAGTAGGGGAACTTCATTTTTAAAATAATATGAAAGAAAAAGAAAAGAGGCATAAGATATGTTTCATGATAATAGAAAGAGAGGCAAATACACAAGAAAACAACTTACGATGTAGGCATAGGAGAGATTGTTGGCTGTGGTGACACTGTTGGTTCACTTGGACCAAAAGTACCATCACGGAAGGTTGTCCAGCAGTAATCCATTAGATCCTTCTGTCCTGAGGTGAAGCGATCCATACAAGAATCATCCGTGTAATCCATCTGGTAGTATGATTGAAAAGAATGTTAGAATTGGTACATTTGATTCAGAGGATATCAATATCAGCATATTACTTACAAAGTTATAGATAGGATCTACTCCTGCTGATGAGCACGTGTCTCGTCCGACGGGGCATCCAAACGCGGGAGAACTTTCATCTGGTGTACCAAGATCGATACCCAACCTATCATCTCCATTGCAGTCATTTTGGCCAAATGTGTGAGGTAGACCAAACCAATGGCCTACTTCATGGGTACCCGTGTCTCCCAAGTGATATGGTGGGGATGTGCCTAAACAATGAAAGATAAGGATAAGATGAGATACTCAAGTAATATGTTAATGTTGTCAAAGAGAGAGAAGCAGATTTCTTACCTGGATGCTGTTCGCTGCCTACACTACCACTAAGCAAAACAACACCATCATACGAGGCCCCAGCAGAACCATCGGGGTAATAAGCATAACCAAGATAACCATTTGCATCTGTAGTATAGAGTATAGACATAGATATTCAATGCATCGTTTCCTCCACGAGGATCATTAGATCCTCCACTATCATTATACCAATCACAATTCTCTGTTGTAGTCGTTTCAACGAGATTGAACTGATACCCATGTGGAGCAAATGCATCATTTAAGACTTGCATTTGACCAAGTACCCGACTCTCGTTGATATTGCCAGTACTGCCACAGGCAATAACATGAAAGTAGGTATCAACGGTTGCTTCGGCAAGGTCACGGTGAGTAGTACGGAGATTGCGATCAAAGGGTAACTTGCCATTGTCCTTATTCTTGTTGTTCTAATTCTTATCTTTCCATTCCTTGAATCCATCCTCGAAGGCTTTAGCTTGCTCAGGTGTCCTATCCTCGGTACGGCAGCGGCTACCTGAATCAATGAACTCCTCTTGGGTACCATATCCTAGTTGCACCCACGCCGGTGGACCATTGCCATTGTTATCCTGGTTCCGAAGATGCCGATCGTGTTCATGATCATGGTGATGATGATGGTGGTGATGGTGCCCGTGTGCTTTAACTACACGACCATCCTTATTGAGAAGCTGTAGACTTAATAACATGAAGGATGCTTTAGAAAATAGCATGATGAGCTGTTTGATATGGTTGAGTGGTTTGTTGTAGTTGTATGATTACAAAAGTTATGGTAACTCAATACATAGAGTGAATCAAAATGCCGCTCAATCACTGTTCATCTATATATGTGGGCTACTGCTTTTTACTAATTGAAGTTTGTTTCTCGTAAGTCATTTGTCATATGGTATTTCTGTCATATCCATCATAACTGCCCTTTACTGCTCATTTTTAAACTCATAGCCATATCAGCAGTTTGATAACTCAACTAAAGCTGATATATGCATAACGCGATTGAACAGGCTATTGCATTATTTAGATACGATCAGCCACATCACATCCATTCACTATGGGGCCTATCAAAGCATTACCATTCTAATCTGATTGGAATGCACATGAACATATCCTTCACGAGTATAACTTGATGAACATGTAGAACTACTAACAAAACGGCACAATGGCTACTGTTGGTTAAGTGATTGATTGGTGAATCGAGGTCATTATGATTCTCGATTGCCGAGATGCTGGCTGAATTTGACGAGCGATGTGCTCATAAATTTCAACTTGCATCTCTATCGACTATATCAACCGTCCCACGACCATATCCTACAACAACCATCGATATTATACATCATGTCAGCTACTACCGCCAACGATAATACTACCATCAACAATCAGGATGATACTACCGTCCCAACAATCTTCAAGCAAACCTTCAAACGCTTTGCAATTGCAACGTTTGTTCTTGCAACTACCGCCATCATCATCGGCGATTCGGTATCATCCTACAAGAACAATACTAAGTCATCTGGTCGTCTATTACGATCTCTTCGTGTCCTCCAAGGCCAAGGCCGAGGCCGTCCCATGGTAGAATGTACTCTCAACCTCGAGGCGTTGATGCAAATACCTGGTGCCGCGCCAATTGCCGGCGGCGATGAGGTTCATTTGTGTGATGATGGTGGTGATAAATTGATCCCCATGAAGTTCGACGGACCACAACTCGAAGCCCTCAAGGATAAGGCCGCCATGAGTGAGATCATCTACGGCAATTCGAAGATTGATGTAGAAGGAGTTGAGATTGGTGATGATGGTACAGCTGTATTCCCCGGGAACAAGCCGATTACAGCTCTTCCTAACCAGAATCCTTGGGCTGGTCGTAACCTCCAAAAAGAAGAAGAAGATCACGAAGGAGCCACCGAGGAGCGTAAGCTACAAGCTGGTACCGGTGTTAAGAAGTTTATCCTCTTCCGTGTTACTGATGGATTTGGTGAAGTCCATCCTCATGACGCAGCAACAATGAGTGATAACATGTTTGGTACCAACGGTGATACTATCAACCTCAAGACTCAGCTCGATGCTTGTTCAGCAGGCAAGTATACTGTCGAGCCTGGTGGTAAGAATGGATATGATTTCACTGGACTTGAGTCGGCACCAGGAGTTGTGGATATTACCATTGATATTTCACTCGACAGTCCAAGGAGTACTGTCCGAGATGCCATTCGTTTAAAGGCGAGAGAAGTTATGAGGGATCACTTCGGTGGTGAATCTTCTACACTCTACGATGAGAACCAATATATGGATCATGCATTGTACTCGTTAAAGACTTGTGTACAAGATTGCGGATGGGCTGCATATGCATCCGCTCCTGGTTATTATCAAGTCTACCAGAGCAACTACTACGCCTATGCTGGTGTTCAGTTGTAAGTTCATATCATGTGTTCATATCTTGTGTTCATATCTAAGATATTCATAATCTCACACATTATACAACTACTACAGACATGAACATGGTCATAATATGCAGCTAGCCCACAGTGGAGGACTGAATGGTGCTACTTATACCGAGTAAGTACAGAGAAGCAAAGTTTGCTTTTGCTTTGACATATCATACATCCATTAACCTGTTTCTACTTCTCTGCAAACAGTCACACCTGTTCTATGGGAAATCCTTTGTATGGTGATCAACTTGGAGAAATGTGTTTCAATGCCGCCAGTGAGTATAGGGTGCTGCTCTTTTGTTCTTTGACACATTGCATATCAAACGTCTAAACATACTACTACTCCACTCTTCCACTTTTACAGAGAATTGGCAAATGCAATTCAATCCTCATCCTACCTATGTTATCAGTGGATGGTATGATACACAAGACTTCCTCGAGATTGATACTAGTCAAGGTGCACAGACTGTCAAGATGATGGGTGTTGGAGAGTACAGTCTACAGTCCGAACCCCGCAAGAAGATCGCCCTCAAGATTTTAAATGGATCGACAAGGCCTCAATATGTTGCCTTCAACTCTGCCAAGGGTGCAAATTTCCAGAATGACGAGGCTGACGATCAAGTCACAATGATAGAGTACACAGGAACTGGATATGGTGTCTCTAGTCTAAAGGGTTATATTACTCAGGGTAATTCAATGACAACCACGGAGGATCGTATCGTCTCCGCCGAGTGTATCAACACAAGTGTCACTCCCTCCTTGGCATGTGTTTGTGTTCGTGAGAGTAGTCAGACTTGTCCTACTGACTGTACCTGCTCAGATGTTGTTGAGCCGACGCCTCCTCCAACGCCAGCAGTAAGTTATGTTAGTTATTTCTCATTCTCTGGCTTTTGTATTGTAAAGTGCTCACATCTTATGTTCACTTCTATATTTACAGCCCACTCCTAACCCCACGACAGCAAATCCTTCCAAATCTCCCACGCCGCCTCCAACTCCTGCTCCAGTACCACCAACCCCGCCCCCAACACCTGCAGTAAGTTCTCATCGAAGTTGTGTGATTCTCTGACTTTTTCTTATCTTATCATCAAGTGCTCAAATCTTATGTTCATTTCCTATTTGCAGCCTTCGACTTCTCCAACAACCCCAGCTCCTACGCCTGCACCTACACCCCAGCCTACAAAGTAAGTATCTGTTTATCTTTTCTCTTATTATGCTTTTGTCATCATCATCCATCATCTCCTCTGCACTATCGTTCATATCTTATGTCACTTTCTCATTTTCTCTCATTTTCTCTCTCTTTCTTCAAAACAGCAACCCTACTGACTTCAGCTGTGGAGTCTATACAAGTGGAAAAGGCTGTAAGAGGGACTCCCGATGCAGGTGGAAAAAAGGCACATGTCTTGCTAACTAGAGAAGAAGCTCATAGGGTCAAGTCAACTGCAAGAAGAACGGTCTGTGCAGTTTTAGAATTAGAGAATGACAGAGAAATAAGGAATTGACAATTCTTAGGATACCTGGTAAGATCTCAGCCAACCTACATCAGTTATCCAGAGGAGAGACTTACACAGAGAGGCCTACACTCGATTAGCGTGTGTAGTGCCTATTCGTTGTAGATGAAAGAGTAATTGTAATAGAAAAAACTTAGTATTTAGAGTTTTTCTTCTGGTATCCTTGAATGTTAAGCATAGCTACTATGGTTGTTATTATGCATAGCTAAATACTGTAGAATCGTCGGACGACATAATTTTAAATACTATACTTAGGAATTGTTAAGGCTATCTTGTACATAGAGAGTCCTCAGATGTGTTTGACTAGCAGGTCGATATTAGGAGATTATTTGTGGTATCTTTTAGGATATCGTTCTAAAGTAATCCAAGGACATACTTTAGCTTATCTTCTCCGCCTTGATTCCTACGCGAGAAGATAGAAATGCAATATCTAAGGAGATTCTAAACCAGTACATTCCTCAAATGTGTAGCTTGACATGTGTGCATTGCAACAAGCTTCAGCACTAGGATGGAGAGTGATCCAATTTCCTGGCGGTCCGCCACCACACGACTCTCCGTTCTCATCATTTGCATCACAATCCTGGACGCACTTAGACAATTCCCAGCTTATCCACCATTTGTAGGATGGAGGAGGTACAATACCCATACAATCATCGTATGCCCAGTTGAAGTGACTCGAGCAGCAGGTCTCTTGAGATTCATACAAGTTGTATTGCCAGCTTGGAGCTTTGCCATCGTTAACACACTTTGAATCATCGCCAGGATAGTAACGAGTATCGGCCTCGGGCTGGGGCACAGGTGCAAGAGACGGGCCCGGAACGATTGGCTTGTATGTACAATCCTCATAAGATTTGTACGACATAGTTGCACAGCAACCTTCTTCAGTATCATGGCCAATCTCCCAAGTCTCAATCTTTCCTCCACAAGGTGGGTCTCCGTCACAATCTTGTACACATCTTCCACCATTGACTTGCCAGTCGATATAGTATTTGCCAGAGTACATAACTATTACTGATTCAGGTAGTGGAGATTTGGTCGGTTCCGTCGACGGTGAGGTAGATGGTGCAGCTGTCACTGGAGCTTTGCTTGGCGCCGGAGTGGGGGGTACAGATGGCGATGCAGTTACTGGAGATTTTGAGGGGCTTGAAGAGGGACCTCGGGAAGGAGTGGATGTAGTTGGACTACTTGTTGGTTCAGTTGTTACTGGCCTAAGTGACGGACTTGACGAGGGACTTTTAGATGGCGATGCAGTGGTCGGGCTGCCTGTTGGTTGCTCTGTCACAGGTGATTTGGTTGGGCTTGAGGTGGGCCGTAGCGATGGTTTAGATGACTGAGTTGGACTCGGAGTCTCAAGAGAAGAGCAACCAGCCGTCTGTGATACTTCATTGTAGAGAGGCTCACTCCAAGCTCCATTTATATCATCAGAAGCAACCCAAAAGAAGGCGCCGCCATTACATGCAAACTCTCCATTATTGTAAGTCTTGAGTTCTTGATAAATGCCAACCGCTTCGACTGAGTTTGTGTTCGATCCTGTGACACTGCAATCATCAATACAGAATCCAAACACAATCTTCTCGGGTTGACGTGGAAACATGTCATTAGCTAGATTGCTATAGACTTGATCCAATGATGGACGCTCGGGCAAGGTAGATTCAAATCCAAGCGTCGGTTTGGTAATGCCATTGTAAAACTGAGGCATGAGAAAGTTGAGATGCTGGTGATGTGTCTTTAGTATCTGATAATAGGGAGAGTCGATGACTAAGTCAACGTCCATGGGGGCGTCTGTGATGGTACATCATATGAATAAGTATAGAAGCGGATCAGTGTGAGATATACCAATTGACATGCACAAACGAATATGCACAACGAAGTAACAAGACACAACTTACGAGTAAGCTCTAGGTCTGAACCTAGAGAATCCATCTTTGTTCGTAGCAGGTAAGTCATCTCCGATAGAAAGTGCTGTGCCTTAGCATCAGAGTAAGATGAAGTCATCTGTTCACAACCCAAGTGGCGGTCGTTTTCTGTATCATAACAATACTAAGAGTTGCAATGAAGTAAAGAGAGAGGATATGAGCTGGTGAGTATCTTACATGATGAAAGAAGTGATCGGTAGTTCCTTTTGTTTTAAACTCTCACCTCGTAATCAATATCGATGCCATCATAACCTTCTTCATCAACCAAGGTAACAAGAGCATCAGATAGCTCGTCCTCTTTACCAAAGCAATAATCCCAGCAGTTGTTCGTGTCTCCAGCCCAGCTACCGCCCATACCAGCACCGCCGAAGCTAAGGATAACCTTCTTTCCTAGTGCTTTCCAATCAGCAATCTCATTACCAGTCTGAGTAGAACAGATGGGTACCGGCGAATCAATGGTACATTCAGCATCACAGTAATTACCTTCCTCTGTCCATGTGTAAGTCTTAGCAAATGCCACAACAATGTGTGTATACGACTTCAATTGTTCCAAGGTCGGGCAAGGTTCCCAATTGCCAAGATAGGCGATCAACCTGCTATCTCCTTCTGCTATTTCAGGAGCTGGATCGTTATTAGGAGATCTTGTTGGATATGGAGTTACAGGTGCTGGTGGAGGGATTGGGGCGGCAGTTGTTCCTTGAGGTACTTGAGGACAACTTTCAGCATCAGCAAAGCATCTAGTTCCACTTAAACATTCGCTATCATTTCCGCCGGGACAAGCTCGGCTGCATGAGGCGTCAGCGTCTTCCCAAGTCACTCCGCAGTAGTTATAGTTCCCACCGCCACCACTGAAGGGATCAATTGGTTGAGGTGTAGAAGGAACAGGAGGTGGTGTCGTCGGTGCTAGATCATCGCCCATACATGCCTCGTAGTTCCACATGAGATTAGCACAACAATCTTCTCTCAACTCATACTTGGTATCCCACGAGGCGTGCTGTCCATCGTTCAGACAGAGCGTATTCTTAACATACCACCGGGTATCAAGTGGTTGAGGCGTTGGTGCCTCCGATGTGCAATCTTGTAAGATTCGTACCTCGGCACAATTCCAAAACATCTCGGGCTGTGGAGTAGCACCGTCTAA